>Ga0256833_1000009_pt1 | contig 218120 bp, 162 predicted proteins | sample 356284metaG_FD_190535 | JGI IMG/M metagenome (GOLD analysis project Ga0256833, IMG submission 190535) | Hydrothermal vent microbial communities from Mid Atlantic Ridge, Atlantic Ocean - 356-284 | ecosystem: Environmental > Aquatic > Marine > Hydrothermal vents | place: Atlantic Ocean: Mid... | reverse complement strand
ACGTCGCTATCCCTATACTCACCCCTAACTTTATCCCTCCTACTTCCTTTGACTCCATACTCTTTATTATCCTCTGCGCTACTACCTCCGCTCCCATCCCGTCTGTGTTCGGTAATATGACGATGAAAAGGTCCCCCCTGTATCTTACAACAAGGTCCACCTCTCTTATGAGACTCGTCACCATCTTTGTGAACTCAACAAGAACTCTATCTGCATGAAGCTTACCATATTTTTCATTAATATTTTTAAAATCGTCTATGTCAATGAGTATAATAGAAAATGTACCACCATATCTGCGAATTCTTTTTATTTCCCTATCAATAAAAATACTATGAAATCTTCTGGAAAATGCTCCTGTCAAACTGTCGTAATACTGATCCTTTACTTCCATGTCTATAATATTTAAGATTTTTGCCGTACAATCAACCCTGGTATTATTCTATTTCAATACTCTTTAGACTACTGACTTTTTCTGTAAGCATCTCTGTTATTTCACAGGGTTTTATACTTGCTTTAACTTTGACAAGATAAACTATATTCACCTCTCCACTCTGTATACTCTTTTTGAGAGATGTCTTCTTAATCTTTACCCCCAATTGTTTAAATACACTGTGCAGTTTTTCTTCATCTTCTGGTGACAAAAGACCACTTACTTTAATCGTACGGGTAACCCTGTGACGCACAAATATCTTCTCTATCCAGTCCATAACCTCAAGAATAACAAGCAGAATACCAGTTGAATAAAGAGCAAGATGAAACTTTCCAGCGCCAGCAGCAAGCCCCACTATGGCAATAGACCATAAAGATGCTGCTGTTGTGAGTCCCTTCACGTTGGTACCGTACCTTAAAATAGCACCAGCACCGAGAAAACCTATTCCGGAAATCACTTGCGCCGCAAGCCTTGCCGGATCACCACTCAGAACCCACTTTTTGTATTCAATGGGAAGCATAATTGAAAGTATCATTGCTAAAGCAGCACCAGTGGATAAAAGAGCATGGGTTCTGAATCCTGCAGGCTGGTCATGGGCTTCACGTTCAAGCCCAACTATTCCACCCATAAAAGCGGCAAAAACGACTCTTATAAGCATTTCCGTGGTATTAAACTCCATATCTTACTCCCTTTTCAAATATCAAAGAAAGCCTTCTAAGTGCTTTGAATTCCTCTCTTCTTCCGATCTTCGCCATTTTTATAGCCTTTTCAAGGACGGCTATACTATTATCATAATCCCTCATAGAGACAGGATATGGGTATCCATCTTTACCACCATGCGCATAGGAGTAAATAACAGGATCTTCAAAACTTGGCCTTGCTCCAAACACTATATCTGCAAGCATTGAAAGGGCCCTTATGGTAGAAGGTCCCACACCAGGCTGCAGATAAAGACCCTCAAAATCAGTAAAACCTTTTTCATAGGTTCTCTTCAATATCCTGTAAAGATATTTGTCACTTATGTCCCTGTAAGGCAAAATCGGGTGTCTGATTGGCAGGAAAAGACTTTTCATCGCTTTTCTATATTCAACTACCACCCTATCAGGGGTTTCGTTTTTAAGAATCTCTAAAATGCCTTCCTTGTTGTTCCTTGATTTTTTTGCAGTAAGGTCAAGCACCATATTTTCTCTAAAAAAAGAACTAATTCCGGTATGGGGTTCTTCATGAAACACCCTCACAGTTTCAGAAAGCCAGTGATACCTTCTTGCCATGCGATTTTTTTCATTCATACCCTGTTGAACAACAGCCCAGTTTCCTTTTTTATCAAAAAAGAATGCGTGATGATAGATACTGTAGCCATCCTGCAATAACACTGAATCTGTTTTTGCAGAAGCTCTTGAAGCATAGATAAGAGACTCTGCCGAAAGTCCAACAACTTCTGAAATACTCCTGATCTCCTCTGGAGTTCTCAGTGCAGTTTTTCCCTTCCCTCCTGTGATAAAAAGGCCAAGTTCTTTTTCCTTTTGTTTGATCCCTTCCTTTATAGCACCCGTTGTTGTTGTTGTAAGACCTGAAGAATGCCAGTCAAATCCCAAAAGAGAGCCAAAGGCCTGAAACCATACAGGGTCTGACAATCGCCTTAAAAACTCTTCTGTGCCAAACTCAATTACTATGGCTTCTGTGATGCTACCTGCAAGTTTGACCATCCTGCGAAAAAGCCATTTAGGAGCTCTACCTCCATGAAGAGGAAGAGTGCTGTATCCCGTGCGCATGTGGTTATTATGAGGTAAATAATAAGAACAAAAAAGGCCCCTTACGGGGCCTCTGGACCTTTACTTTATCACCGTAAATTTCTTCACTACAGTTTTTGTCATGTATTTACCTTCCACAAAGTAGATACCGTTCTGGAGATTTCCTGCCTGTATTTTAATTCTGTTGAGTCCAGCAGTACCGCTGTATGACATCCTTCCAACTACTCTACCAGAAAGGTCATATATTGATAAAATGCCCCCTCCCTTTTCTGGCAATGTAATTACAAGTTCTAACAGGTTGTCTGTTATCGGTTTTAAAGATGTGATGGTAAAACCGTTAATTGTACTACCATTAGCATTCTCCGAAACTCCCGTCAAATCTGTAAAAGATATTTTAGCACCCTGCAGTATTTCACCAGTAACATCAGACTGAAGGAAAGCTACGAATTCAAGACTATCCTCATCAAATGTTGCAGTATCTATGGAAAATGGAACAGAAAGGTCTGTGGTCTGACCAATTGAATTAAAGTCAATGGTTGTTCCACTGATATCAGGGTACATCTTTCTAAATACCTGGTAAAAAACGGTCTGGCCGTTGGAGGCATTGTATCTTATTCCATTCTCCACGAGAGCCACTCTGAGTTTTAACATACTATCCGTTGGTTCACCTGTGAATTTTATATTCACATTTAACACACCACTACCAGCCCCTGCATCATAACTTCCTGAAATCAGCATTTCTGCTGGACTCTTTTTATTAAACTCGGTTACAAACATATCTCTCCAGTTGTCCCGTGAAGACCCGCCATCAACGATACCATCTATATGCAGATGGGGTGCATAATCAGCGCCATAGTAGTTTATTCTGTCGCCGTTCTCACTCTGATTGTATACATAGAACGGATCAGTATTGGATGGCCACCAACAATGATACCTGATAAGAGCAAGTTTATCGGGATAATCAGGGAAGATATTATCCAGTGTATCATTAGCAGGATGACATGGCGCACAACCTGTATTTGTAATAAGTTCACCCACAACAACCCTGTCTGAATAGTAAAATCTTGATCTTATATACAAGCTGTCATTCTGGGCAAATCCGTCACCCAGGTACATAGCATAAAACAGAAAATCATAAAAATACCCTGAGTCAGGTGTAAACTGTGAAAAGACGACAGTATCAACAGCACCAGAAGGTATTGAAGAAATAAAAACAGAATCTTTGTAAACTTCTGTTCCATTGTGGTTTGCTTCAGCATAAACGTAAAAATTTGTAAGTTCATTAAGTCCTTCTGATGATACTACAACCTGAGGAGTTATTGCATGAACGGAATCATATTCTACAGGGTTAATAATTTTCACAATGGCTGCATCATAATCCGGTGTCTGACCAAGTGTAACCTCATCAATACCCATGTTTGAACCACCATAGTCCGAGAATCCCCTGAACCTTACAATTATGGTATCCCCTATATACGAAGAAAGGTCATAAGAATGAAAAGTCCAGTTATCAACATCTCCATAAAGAGAATCTATCAATGTCCAGGTGCTACCATTATCATTTGAGATATGTACCAGAACATAATCAGAATTACCGTAACCAGCAAGGTCCGTATGATTCCAGAAATAAAAACTGAGCACCGGGCTCGTCGCGGTAGAAAGGTCAATAGGCTCAGAAATCATATCTCCAAATGTCCCACTTGTATAATCCCATGAATCAAATTCTGCAGCGTGTTCACCAGCAGCTCCAACCGATGGACTTATATAATCCGCGGATACTACCGGAGACTGCATCCACGCTCCAGTACCGGTAGACGGAGAAAGGGTAAAAGTAGAAGGCGGCCATGTTTCAAAACTTTCCTTGATGTACGATGTCTTAACAGCCTGAGGTATTATTGTAGACCCTGAGGGTTTATTCACCTGCACAGTATTGGGACACACCATTTTTGCTATTATTAACAGAAATACAATCATGCATACCTCCTTTTTGTATATGTTAACGGTAAACTCGGGGAAAAGCAAATCTGAAAAAGATCTTCACTCTCAAAAATATGTGGCTTAAAAACTTAAAAGCGTCTATGTTTCAATTGTACTTTGTTTGCAACTCTATCCTTCATAATGTAAAATTACAGAAAATGCAATAACTTCAGAAACCAAAGCACTAAAGTAATATCTTTCTAATTTCCAGCGAGAATGTTTATAATTTATTTGTGAAAGATTACCTTTATTTAATTTCACCTTATTACTGGGTAGTACGTTTAAGGAGGACTTTTTCAAAAAAGACATCCCTTAAAAATCCTGTTATTTCCATTGGTAACATTGAATCAGGTGGTACGGGGAAAACACCCCTCGTAATAAAAGTGGCTAATTATCTTAAAACAAATCATGATGTTATGATTCTGTCAAGAGGATACAGAAGAAAATTTAAAAGGCCATGTATAACAGATGATAATCTCTCTGCCTTAGAATGTGGAGATGAACCTTTTATGATTTTTAAAACTACCGGTGTACCCGTATATGTTAACAGCAAAAGGGAAAGGATACTATCACTAAATCTTCCTGAAGACACTGTGTTTATACTTGATGATGGATTTCAGTATTCATATCTTGAAAGAGACCTTGATATTGTACTACTCTCAAAAAATGTATTTGAACGCGGAGGTCATGTAATTCCTTTCGGAACACTCAGAGAGCCTTTATCAGCCCTGAAAAGAGCAGATGTCATTATTATAAACTTTAGATTTGAAAATCCTTACGAAATTAATGAGTTTATGGGAAAACCGGCTTTTTCCGCAGAATATCACACAGACGGGATATACAAAACCAACGGAAGAGTGACAGATATTCCAGAGGAGATAATACTGCTATCTGCTATTGCAAATAACAGGGAGTTTGCCAGAGTAATCACAGAAAAACTTGGTCTTCATATACTCAAACACCATGCTTTTCTTGACCACACTTATTTCAAGGAAGCATTTCTTGAAAAGATTATAAAAGATAAAATTCCTGTTATAACAACGGAAAAAGACTTTTACAGGATTCCAGAAGACTACAGAGACCAATTCTTTTATCTTAAAATTTCACTAAAAATTCATCGTGAAGAAGACTTTTTTAAAATTATTCAGAGCACCATCAATCGTCAATCTTAAAATACATATACAGAGACGGTACAAAAAAGATAATATTGGTAAGCCATGCTGAAATATATGGATTGATTTTTCCCAGAGAACCTGCAAGCTTTATACCCTGAAACATTCCCCAGTAAATAAATGCAAGTGCAAGTGCAAGTCCAAACATTGTGGCCTTTGCCCGACTGCGCATTGATGTTGCAAGAGGTATTCCAAAAAACAGCATAACAAAACAGGAAAATGGAAATGCAAACCTTGAAAGGTATTCTGCAAGTTCCGCCGTGTAATCAAGCCCCGCTTTTTTCTTCTTCCCTATTACATCTTTTAATTCCTTTGCGGGTGTATAAATCAACCTGCTGCGCTTTTTGAGAAACTCAAAGGGCGTTATATCAAACTCAGGAAATGGTCTTTTTTTAAAGAATATCAATGTGTCTTTTTCAGGACCAATTATTCTTTCAGTTCCATTTTTAAGTATCCAGAACTTTCCATTGAAAACCCCTTCCCTTGCATCTATCTTTCTTGTTATTGAATCACCTTTAAACTCTATAACCGAAATCCTGCTTCCAATATTTCTAATTCTGTTGATATACCCGAAATAATAAAGACGGTTTTTCCAGAAAAAACTTATATCCTCACCACTTATCCTGCCAAATATGGGCTTTCTCTTCTGTATTTCAACCCTCATAACCCTTTCTGCCTTTTGATACCCTGGATAACCTAAAACTTCTGCAACAAATAGATCCACAAACGAAGCAAATAGTCCAAATATAAGAAGAGGTAGGAACACCCTCTTCAGGCTTATTCCAGCAGCCCTTATCGCAAGTATCTCATTCTTTGCCGAAAGTTCGCCCAGAGAGAGAAAAAGGGCAAGAAGATGGGATACAGGAAACATGAGGTTGAAGATATAACCCAGCTGAAAAAAGTAAAACCGCACAACGGATAAAAATGAAGCCTTGTTTGATACAAACTGGTCAAGTCTCTCAAAAAAATTAACAACCACAAATATAAACACAGAGCCCATAGTAAAAAGGGCAAGAAAATACAAAAAGCGCGAAAGTACATATCTTTGTAGCCTCTTCACAGCTTAAATTATACATTCCACACCACGGCTTGTAAAAGGATAAATCTCTTGACCTTACGGATTAAAATTATTACTAAATTATACCATAAGAACGGCAAGGAGGTAACAATGAGATTAGACAAATTTACTGAAGGAGCAAAAGAGGCACTTATGGTCGCCGAAGATGCATTGAGAAAATTTAAACACAATCAACTTGAGCCAGAACATATTTTTTATGGACTTTTAAATACACAGGACAGCATAACACGGGAAATTCTCTTTAAAATGGGAAAAAATCCGGACCTTGTTGAAAGAAGACTTATTGATATCATGAATGGATTTCCCAAAGTGGAATACAGTGGTAATACACCGGTGCAGATTTACATGTCACAAAATGCTTTATCTGTGCTGGAAAATGCAGAAAAAGAAGCACAAATAATGAAGGATGAATATGTATCTCAAGAGCATATATTGCTATCGCTACTCTCACAGGCAACAGGAGAACTATTGAAATTATTCCGGGATTTTGAAATAGACAGAGAAAGTATCTTTAAAGCACTATATGAAATAAGGGGTTCTCAAAGGGTTACAGACCCTAATGCGGAACAGAAATACAGCGCACTTGAAAAATATACAGAAGACCTTACGGAACTTGCAAAAAAGGGTAAACTTGACCCTGTAATAGGTAGAGATGAGGAGATTGAAAGGGTTATCCAGATACTTTTAAGAAAAACAAAAAATAATCCCGTGCTTATAGGTGAACCTGGAGTTGGAAAAACTGCCATAGTAATGGGGCTCTCCCAGAGAATTGTAGAAAACACCGTGCCCGACGAACTTAAAGATAAAAAAATACTTTCTCTTTCCATAGGCCACCTGCTTGCAGGGACAAAATTCAGAGGAGAATTTGAGGAACGTCTTAAAAGTGTAATTGATGAAATTAAAAAACGGGGAGACGTTATACTATTTATTGACGAACTGCATACTATTGTTGGTGCTGGAGCAGCAGAGGGTGCCACAGACGCAGCAAATCTCTTAAAGCCTGCACTTGCAAGTGGTGACCTGAGAGTAATAGGCGCCACGACACTTGATGAATACAGAGAACATATAGAAAAAGACGGCGCGCTTGAGAGACGCTTCCAGACGGTATTTGTAAAAGAGCCAACAGTAAAGGAAACATACGAGATTTTGAGGGGTCTTAAGGAACGGTATGAAAAGCATCACAAGGTCCAGATAGACGATAAAGCACTATTTGCCGCAGCGAGACTATCCGCAAGGTACATACAGGGAAGAAAACTCCCGGATAAGGCCATTGACCTCCTTGATGAGGCATGCGCCATGAAGAAAATAAAACTCTCAGAGATGCCTGAGGACCTTAAAAACCTTAAAAACGAAGTGGAAAACCTGACAAGAGAAGGGAAGATAGCCACCCAGTATGGTGATTATGAAAGGGCTAAAAAATTAAAAGAGCAACTTGATAAAATTCTCCCTGAATACAGAGAGAAACTGGAAAAATGGTATAAGGAGAAAGGTATTACAGAAAGAGTAACAGAGAATGATATTGCAGAAGTGGTTGCAAAATGGACAGGCATACCCCAAAAACAGTTGCTTTCATCTGAAAAAGAAAAGTTACTCAATATGGAAAAGTTTTTGAGCGAAAGGGTCATTGGACAGAAAGAGGCTATAAAGGTCGTATCAGACGCAATTAGAAGACACAGGGCCGGTCTTGTGACGGGTAAAAAGCCCGTTGGCGTTTTTTTATTCATGGGACCAACAGGTGTCGGAAAGACGCACCTTGCAAGACAACTTGCATGGTTTTTGTTTGACGATGAAGATGCTATTCTTAGATTTGACATGTCAGAATATATGGAAAAACATGCTGTTTCAAAACTCATAGGTGCACCTCCTGGATACGTTGGATATGAAAAAGGTGGAACATTAACAGAGGCCGTAAGAAGAAGACCTTATCAGGTTATACTGTTTGATGAAATAGAGAAAGCCCATCCTGAGGTTTTCAATATCATGCTTCAAATATTTGACTCTGGAAGACTGACAGATAGCCACGGGAGGGTAGTTGACTTCAGAAACACTGTAATAATTATGACAAGTAATATCGCATCAGACCTTATCCCCTCACTAAATGGGACAAGAGAGGAGAAACTGAATAGAATAATGCCTGAACTTTTAAAGTTTTTCAGACCGGAGTTTATTAACAGAATTGATGAGATAGTCCTATTTAACCGCCTATCTTTAGATGAGATAAAGAAAATAGTTAAACTTGAACTTAAGGAACTTGAAGAAAATCTGAGAGAAAAGGGGATAACCCTGAATCTGACAGACGATGCTCTCAATTATCTTGCTGAAAAAGGGTATTCACAAGAGTTTGGAGCAAGACCTCTAAAGAGACTCATTCAGAGGGAAGTTGTTAATGAAATAGCAAAAATGATCATAAGGGGAGACATTCAAAGAGGAAATCACATTACTCTTGCAGCAAAGGACGGGAAACTAATAATAGATTATCAGTAATTCTCTTTCTTTTTCCAGTAGAGTACTGGAATTTTGTTTTTATTGCAGTATCTTTTAAAGGATAGGCCCGGATTTACACAGTAGGATTCTTTCAGTAATGATAAAAAGTATCTATCTGAAATATGGTTACCATAGCCTGAACTTTCTTTTCTATCACACTGCATTGATTCCACAAGAAGCATTTTACCGCGTCCAAAAGGATATGGAGGTATATATTTTCCCGTGAAAATCCCATTTTTGACCTCTAAGTTAAGTCCTATGGCTTCATCACAACCTGTATACTGTGCAATAAAATCAAGGAGAAATTGAGGACATCCTGAAAGTAAAACCGTTCTCCTGCCTTTCCTTTTCTCCTCTTCTACCCTTTTTAATCCCTCTGAAGCGAGACTATTCTTCAGGTGTTTTTCTGCGAATGCTTTAGCAAGTTTTCTTAATCTTCTTACTTCAAGCCCCCTATAGAATGCCTTGTTCTGTCTGAGTCTCCAGGTTAAAAGGAAATTGAAAAGATAGAATGCTATGTGCTTTAAACTCACAACACCGTGAAGTACAAGATACAGAAAAAATCTGCCTTCGGATGATGGTCCTGAAAGCAAGGTGCCATCAAGGTCAAATATTGCACAGGCTTTACTTTGAGAAGACGTGTTTTCTTGCATAAACGAAAACCGGTATACCTCTTATAAGGCAAACTATTACAGTAAGTATGGCAATTAAATAGGCTATATGATGCACAGTCTGTGCATAAGGAAAAGATATACTGTTATTTTTGAGAATCATAACAAAGCCCAGAAGTGAGAATGTAATGACCTTGAGCACAGCATAACCTGTTCTCATCCATGCAGAGCGGAGTATAAACCTTAAAATCCCTTTCTTGAACATGTCATACGGTTTTATACCCTTTTTCATGGCCTGTTGTCTTATGGCATCTGTAAATATACCACGTGAAAGTATTATTACAGGAAACCAGAATGATATTAAATGTCTATAAGCAAAGTATGTCCAGAATATAACCTCCACAATTCTGTCTCCTGTAATGTCAAACATGGCACCAAATTCAGTGGACATATTATACTTTCTTGCAATGTATCCATCAAGAAAGTCAAGGAATATTATGATGAAAATTGAAAAAAGTGCTATGATATTAACAGTAAGACTATTCACCTCAAACATGTATGCAACCAAAAAGGAAAATACTATTCGTCCAAGGGTTATCCAGTTAGGTATCATGGTATCACAAATCTGAACGTTTCAGGCTTTTGTTTTTTAATACTTATCACTGCAAAGTAAACACCCTTTCTTATTCTTGAATACGGAAGTTTTAAAATATTACACCCTCTTCTTGTCCTGCCTTTAATAATTTTAACGCTTCTGCCGAGTACATCATAAACTGTGAGGCTATATTGATTTCTTGCATTTGCATCAAACTGAAAACCCACATAATTTTTTGCATAAAATACACTGTTTACCCCTTGTACTTTAGCAATTCCTTCCTTAATTCGGGAAAGCCTCGGATAAAATATAACACACTCCTTAACTGTAACCATACTGTCAATAGAATCTGTTCTTGGAACCTGCCACTGTAAAGAACCTCCATCCTGTGTCTGGTAACTTAAAACAACTACAAAAATACTGTCAGGCACAGTCCCATAGAACCTTCTAAGGTTAACAACACCTTCAAGATAACCCTCGTCATTTTTACTTGCTGCACATCTAAATATGGTACTATCAGAACCTATAGTGTCTCCACTTAGGCTTCTTACAAAGAAGGATACAAAGTCGTTGTCATTCTCATCTGCGAGATAAAAATCGTAAAGTGGAACCTTTCCTTCTTTTGCCCACATTGCTGAAACAATGGAATCAAAGTTTGTTCCAACAAGTATAAAATGGTCATTCTGAAAGATACCTGTGCCTTCAGAACCACCAGCCGCTTCTGTAGATATATACAATTGACCAGAATCAGCATAGTAATACATAAAAAGATGCATATAACCATTTTGACCATACAATTTAGCCACTCTATCAAGTGCCCCATCCATGATAAAGTGTATATAACCGACGGTGTAAGAGTAATTATTTCCGTAATTGCTATCCCAGGAATCATAGTTATACGGGCTTGCATCGTAAGCATGAATGACAAATTCTACAGTAGCATGGTCTGGCATTGGAGGAATATATGCACCATAAAGGGCAGAATCAGGTACTCCATTTCCGTTAAAATCAAAGTTGCCACCATCGTCCTGATGCATTAGAATATCAGGGTAATTCCAGTTTCCATTAACCCCATAGTGTATATAAACGGCCGATACACCACTTGGGTCTGAAACATGCGTGGTAACAAGAACAGAATCACTACTTAAAACACTTGTCCAGGGATAAAAGGAAGTGCCACTTATCATGGGTCCCTCTCTGTCCCCAGGACCCTGTGCATTTACATCAGGATTTTCACTTCCTGCATAGAAATACACTGTAAAATTACCGCTTTTACCCCCAAGTTCAATAAGTTCTGCAAGTTGCCCGGCTTTACCAATATTATGATAAGAAAAACCCTCTCCAGAAGCCCAGAGATAACACCCTTTAGCATCCGTTACTGTATTTCTATATCCTGCATACATCCATCCGTTTAATGAAAGACCACTTATAAACTCAAGGGTGTAACCCCTCATAAGGTTCTCCCACACATCCGGTGTTACAGCACTTTTTATCCAGTTTTCAAATCCTGACTGGTACCTTGCTTCAAAATAATGCACATTGGGAACAAGCCTTATTTCCTTTATTACATCCCAGGATGAATCACCCTGTGCATCGTATGCCTCATAAAACTTCAATATTCCAGTATCACCTTCAAATAAAACCTCTGGCTCATACCACGAATTAAACCCCTGTGAATCCTCAAACAGTCCTGCATGGGCGCCGTCATCAAAATCTCCTTCCCCCCCAAAATATGTCATAAGGTTACCTACAATAACCTGACCCCTGTCATTAACCACCACAAGTCCCCGCCCGCCTCTCTTATCAAATACTGCAAAAACATCACTATTATAAATCACATACTCATTTATCCCATCTGCGTCAAGGTCAATGGAATCTATATGCACCATTGTGTCAAGTAATCTCAAACTATCAAGCCACAATGCGGCATGGGCAAAGAGCCCTCCGTATCTTGTATGGTTCCAGACATTTTTTCCCCAGTAAACGATTTCGCCCCCCGGACCTGTATGCCAGGCTGTTTCATAGAGATTGCCCATAAGAGTAACCCATCCGAGTTTTGCCACATTGTTATCAGGAGCGCTTAAAAGGGCATTTTCTGCAAACTTCCATAAATCCTCATAATCTCCCTTTACTCCATTTGAATTTAAATCGGGCCCTTCTCCTGTGCCATACCCCTGGGTGTTTTTAAAATCATTATACCAGTTATCATAGGTTCCACCTGTCCAGTCATTTAATTCCTGATACGTGGCATAATCAATATTTATTACAGGTGGGTCATTGTTCGGGTCAGAATCGTAAATCTTATCCACTCCCCACCACTTTACCACCTCACCAATGTGAACTGGCTGAACCCAGTTTTGTGAAGCAACCCATGCTATATTTGCATCATAGGAGGAGGCCGGAACACCTGCCTCTCCGAAATCCCACCCTGCCACACCTGCGGCCTTTTCCCAATCATCACCGTATATCACAACCTGCTCCTGGTCCGGATCCTGACTCAGATTCCACAGAAGCTGATTTAGAGAATTATTGGGGTCTGACATGTTCTGCCATACCACGTTATCTCTTGCTATTTTTTGTATAAAAACCACAAACACGTAATTTCCCTCGTTGTCAAACATTCTGTAAACCTTTCTTGGATTACAATCAGAACAGTACCATGAAAGGGCATTATCATCTAAAACAATGCATGGTGCAAGGTATCTTCCCTGACTGTCAAATTTACCATACTCTTCATTGAGAATTTTGATAAGGGAATATGGCATGAGATTTTCACTCTTATAAACCCTCTCAGGTATCCAGATAACATTGGGGATATCATAATACGAAATGCCCTTTATGGTAGAATCGTAAACCTGTTGGACATACCACATGGAAAATCTATTTCCAGCAGAATCCATATAAGGCAAAATGTTCTCTGCATAACTCCCACCCACAAGCCAGACTTCAGGCATGTCTCTCAAGCGTTTAAGCAACCCTCTGTCATTCTTGCCCCATGAATATGACTGAGTCAGGCATCCTGAAATGTGTATATCCAGAGGAACATGATAGTATTCATGGGTATCAAGTGTTCTGTAAAAACTGTTACCCACATACCCTTCATCATTCGGTCTCAATGTATAATAGGAGTTGTCTGTCAAAGACTGGTTTCCGTGGTGCAAAAACGCTATCTTAGCCGTTCCTGATATTATTAAAAATGCCAAAAGTTTAATCATCTATTGAATGTATTGTAAAAGACTTTTTACATAGTCTCTGGTTATGGGGTCTTTGCTCTTTCCAACCTGTTTAATGTCTTTCTCATACCGCCTCAATATTTCAGGTTTAAACTGCTTTAACGTATTGAACGCCGCCTTCTTTATGCTTCTGTCCTGATGATCAAGTTGTGGAATAACCATAGGGATACCCCATAAAAGCCCTGTTTCTCCAATAAGTTCAACGATCCGCCTTTTCACCTTGATATATGCCTGCTGTTGAAATTTTAAAAACAGCACCTTTTTGGGAACTAAAAGGTGTTCAACCTTATCTCTTACACGGTCCGGTGCGTTTTTTAACATGTACTCAAATCCAAGTTCTTGAACATCCGGGTCTTCAGATTCAGTAAATTCTAAAGCAAAGTTCTCAAGATTTTCTGCTCCCAATTCAACCAGTTTTCCAAAAATCATGGGTTTTAAGTTAGATGGAGCAGCTTTTAGGGTAATCTCAAGTGTATCTATGACCGCTTTTCTATCCTTAAATCTATCAACCACACTTAAGAGATTCTCAAGTTTTTCAGGAGACTGCTCCACTTCAACTTCAGCCAGTATGGCAGACTCAGCGGCAGGCCCTATGGAAGAGAGAATTCTTACAATTTTTCCCATCTTCTCACGGCTATCCGCATTTTTTAACAGTTCAACAAGGTCATTTACAATTGTATCGCCAAGGTAATAAATTGCCTTCAGGGTAAAAGCATCAATATCCCCCTGCCCCATAATCTTTTCAAGCAATATATCTTTCAAATTTCCTGCGATTCCGTCTTTTATTTTTCTTAATACCTTTAGCCTCTCCTTACTTGTCTTTTCCGACTTTATTTCCATATTAATGAATGCAAGGAGTTTAATGACTTCATTTTTAAGGCCCCTTTCAAAGGCCTTCTGCGCCAACTCCGGGAGGAGTTGAGCGAACCCTTCCAGAACTTCCAGCGATGTCTCTTTCACGAATATCTTGAGAGTTTTGATAAATACAAAATAAAACTCTTTTGGTTCAGCATTCATAAATATAACATCCATCACTTCATGGAGTTTCAGTACTGCTTTTGCCCTTGTAGAGGGATTGAGAGACTCCATACCAAGGAGAATCTTTTTAATAATATCAAATGCCGGTCGCCAAAGCCCTTTTTCAGCCAATAAATGTATTGCAGAAGCTGTGCCATCCTCCTGAATAACATTGAAAGAACTTTCTGACAAGATCCTCTTGGCCAGTTTTTCTTCTTCAGTGGTCATGTCTTTTGCACTTAATTTTTCCCATTTTTTAACAAAACCATCAATTTCGTCCAGCCTGTATAGGAGACCTTTTGAGAGTGAAAATGCAGGGTCCATTTTTTTCAGCATATCCACCACATTTCTTATAAGTTCTTTCAATCTATCTCCTGTTTCTTCAATACGTCCGGCTTTTAATATTCTGTACGTCTCTATAAGTTCTCCAAGATGTTCTTCAATTTCCTCCTGCGTTAGATTCTCAAGTGGACCACCCTTTCCTCCTTCTTTCCCTATGAGTTTTTCCAGAAGTTTCGGGTCCTTAAAGAGAAGTTTCTTTCCTATTTCCAGTTTTAATTTCTCCCTGAGACTCGGGTCTTCAACACTCAAGGTCATATCCACTATTTTCTCAACCTCAGATAGGATATTGTCCAGTGCTCCTTTACTCTTTGACAGTATTTCCTCACCTCGCTCTATAACGAGGTCTTTATCACCAATGGCTGTATATATTTTTTCATTAACTCCTATACGTTTTACTTTACTTTGTCTTAAACCGTCCTGTAGAGTATGTGCAGGGTCATACTTATTTTTCAACAATTCAAGGAAGGTCTCCAACTCTGAATACTCCAGGCCCTGCCTTAAGGTGATTGTCTTGATATTATGCTCATTCAATCGCTCAAGGAAAATCCCTGCCTTTACGGTCTCCGGTAAACCTTTTGAAATATCCTCCTTATTAACAATGGGTTTACCTTCAACAAACCCCATCGTCATGTATTTGTATTTATTGAGAAAAGTGGTGAGAGAATTGTAGAGATTTTTTATTGATGTCTGTACAACCTCACTCTCGGTAGGATAAAGACGCATATTGCTTATAGCAATCCTGAATTGCCTTATTATATTTAAAAGCAATGGTACATCACTTCTGTCAATCTTTGTAGCCATGATACTTCCTCATTGCTTTAACAAATTCCACAAAGATAGGATGAGGAGAAAGAGGTCTTGATTTAAACTCTGGATGGAACTGTACTCCTATGAAATATGGATGGTCTTTAAGTTCTATTATTTCAACAAGTTTTTTATCTGGTGAAAGGCCTGAAAGCACGAGTCCTTTATCTTCAAGTATTTTCATATATCCTGGATTGAACTCGTATCTATGTCTGTGTCTTTCTGATATTTCCTCTTTGCCATAAATTCTATATGCAAGAGAGTCTTCTTTCAACTTTGCCACATAAGCACCCTTACGGAGAGTCCCACCCAATTTACGAATATTAGCCTTATCCGGCAGTATAGTTATAACAGGATGTGGAGTATCCGGGTCAAATTCCGTTGAGTTAGCTCTATCAAGTCCCGCTACATTTCTCGCATACTCAATGGTGGCAAGTTGCATACCGAGACATATACCAAAAAACGGCACCTTATTTTCTCTTGCGTACTGAATTGCCCTAATTTTACCCTCTATACCCCGTTTTCCAAATCCTCCCGGCACAAGTATTCCATCGCAGTCAGAAAGCAACATCTGTGGTGATTTTTCCTCTATTTCCTCAGCATCTATAAATTTCATGTTAACCTTTATTTTAGTATGACTCTGGGCATGATTAAATGCTTCTATTATACTCTTATAAGAATCCCTGAGTTCCACGTATTTGCCCGTTATACATAAAGTAACCTCTTCTTTCCTGCTATCGTAAGCATTCACAAAATCTATCCAGTCATCCATTTTAATGGGCATAACCGCAAGATTAAGCCGTTCAAGTATTATTCTGTCAAGGCCCTGATTGTAAAAAACTATAGGAATTTTATATATAAAATCAACATCCTGAGCCTCTATCACGTTTCTTTCAGGAAGATTTGAAAAAAGTGCTATCTTTCTTCTCACATCCTCTGTAAGAGGTATTTCAGAGCGAGAGATAAGCACATCAGGCTGAAGCCCAATTTCTCTGAGCTTCATCACACTGTGCTGTGTGGGTTTTGTTTTAAGTTCTCCTGCGGCCTTTATGTACGGCACCAAAGTCAAATGTACAAATATAACATTATCAAAACCCCTCTCAAGCCTGAGCTGACGGGCAGCCTCCAGAAACGGCAGGGATTCTATATCACCAACAGTCCCTCCTATTTCTGCAAGAACAACATCCGCCCCGTCTTCTTCCAGAAGTAACACTCTTCTTTTTATTTCATCCGTCAGATGGGGCACCACCTGCACTGTCTTTCCCAGATATTTGCCTTCCCTTTCATTTTCTATTATTGTGTAGTAAATCTGTCCTGCAGTAACGTTGTTTTTTCTTGAAAGTGATATATCAAGAAATCTTTCATAATGTCCAAGGTCAAGGTCTGTTTCTGCTCCATCATCTGTAACAAAAACCTCTCCATGCTGGAACGGACTCATTGTACCGGGGTCAACGTTAAGATATGGGTCAAATTTAAGAGGAATAACATTGTAACCCCTTCTTTTCAATAAAAATCCCATGGAAGCCGTCGCTATACCCTTTCCAAGTGCAGATACAACACCACCTGTGATAAAGATAAACTTACTCATATATTAAATTTTAAAGACGGGTACAAAGATGGTCAAATGCTATTCTTCACAATGCCTTGTATATCTGCATGAAAGTTTCCTTGCCTCATCAATACTGCCCTTTAAGATTGCTGTCACCGGACCTTTGAAGTCGGGTACAAAAACATCAATTCCATACATTCTTGAGAGAGTTATTAATCTCCGATTTTCATTGTTATTTCTCGCTACCACATATACACCGTTTTCAGCAATCAACCTGCCATATTTAATAGCGTGAATATATCCTGTATCAAAGAGGTCTTCGCCAATTAAAATCTTCACCCTTTTTGAAAAACCAGGGTCTGTCAGCAGACATCCTCCTGCAGGCTGCGGGTAAGATGTAATACCAAGGTCACGGGCTATCTTTATCTGCACCGTTCTCTCTCTCCCTTTTATTGACGGAAAATCTGAACGTTTTAAAAGTCCGTTTTTTTCAGGCTCAGTTTCAGGGAAAAAAACAAGGGATAGGGGTCTTACTATCTTACCTGAAAGTCCACTTTTTCTTTCTATTTTTAAAATTGCATCCCTTCGCTGGGACATTCCTCTCTGGCCGAGCACCTCTCCTGTGACCACAAAAGAGGCTCCATATTCTTCCATGTACTTTTTTGCAATTTTGAGGAAGAATATCTTGCAGTCAATGCAGGGATTGAGGTTTTTACCATAACCATATTCAGGAGAACGCACAAGTTCAAGATACTCTTTGCCTGTCTCATGTATTATTACACTGTTTGCAAAATCTTTACCATATAAAGAAGCAATTTCAGTTCTTATTTCGTCTGGAAACTTCCTTGAATGAAAGGGGGTATAAACAAAGAGCGGGATTATGTGAAATCCCGCTCTCTGGATAAGTTTTATGGCAAGAATACTATCAAGTCCGCCGGAAAACAGTGCAATACCGATTTTGTTACTTTTTTCCATTGGAATGTCCCGAAGGATAAGGAATAAACTCCACTCCGGGCCTTAACTGTTGCATCTGAGGGTACATGGACATAAGTTCATAGACCTCCTGTGGCACTTCTGTTTTAACATTCAACCCGAGTTTAAGTGCATGTTCATAAGTTATTGGATAATCATGAGTCCATCTACCTTCACTTAATGTTTTTGCAAGTTCCTTTGCCTTTTCCTCTTCCATCTTTCCTTTCAAAAGGTTATACACCATTTCTTCAACCTGCGCTATGGCCTTTCTTGCCATATCAGCCCTTATCAAAGTAGCATCATCTACTTCTTTTTCACCCTTTAACTCCACCGTCTTCAATATGGATGCTGCTGGCACTGCGCTTCCCTGTCCCTCTGCAAGTTGAGGGTCAACCGGACCGAGCACGGCATGTTTGTCCATTATGATTTCGTCTGCTGCAAGGGCTATCAGCGTTCCACCGCTCATGGCATAATGGGGAACAATAACTGTGGTTTTAGCGGGATGTTCCTTAAGCGCAAGAGCTATTTGATACGATGCAAGCACGAGTCCCCCCGGAGTATGTAAAATAATATCTATTGGAACATTGTCGGGTGTTGTCCTTATTGCTCTCAGTACCTCCTCAGAATCCTCAATATCAATGAACCTGAAAAATGGAATTCCAAACATCCCTATCTTTTCCTGTCTGTGTATAAGTGTAATAACGCGTGAGTCCCTCTTTTTCTCTATCTTTTTAATGGTAGCAAGTCTCTGCCCCAGAAGCATTTTATGCTGCAACTGGGGCCAGAGTATTGCAAACAGAATAAAGAACCAGAAAACAAGCGAAACAGGATCAAATGCCATTATACCAGAACCTCCTCCCAGATGTCTCTGATGTTTTCATAAAGTTGCAGGGCATCAAGAAGAACCTTACCGGGCTCAAGTATCTTTCTGTCATTCAGAAATCTGTTTCTTTTACCTAACAGTATTTCTTTTTCTATAATGTCATGGGGAAGGTCAAGCATCTTTTCCACCTTCTTTAAATTCTCGGACACAGGTATGTATCTTTCATTATCGGATAATTCCCACAGAGCAAGCATTATCTTTGCAAGATGCGGAGTGAGCACGTGTTTTGTTCCATCAGGTACAACCCTCACAGCTCTTTTAATAAATCTTCCTATTTCTGTGAGAGTGAAGATGTTATCAGGAAGTGCATCCACTATGCCCTGAGAATCAAGCCGTTCAAGGAGATAAAGGACTTCTTTTTCGTCCTTTCCGGAAAGTTCTATTAATCTTTTAAGGCTTATTCCCTTTTCATAGGGAATAAGGTGGAGAATGTCCCTCATTTTTCCTGTTATGTATGGATACTTGATTGTTCTTGACGCAAGTTCTGCGAAAAATCTGCCTTTTTTAGTAGGAAAGCCCTTCCCCACAAGACCTTCCTTTTCTGCCAGTTCAAGCCATCTTAAATCCGGTGCACTGTATTCCATTCTCGTAAGAGTTATGGCTTTAACGGCAAGTGCATCTATTTCCTGTGACTTCTGGCCTGATATGTTCAAAAGTTCCCTGCCCTTTGATGTAAGATGATAGAGTAAATTACCCTTTTCATCTCTGGCAACCTTTATCAACTTATACGAAAGAAGCGTGTATATGCCTTCGTAAATATCGTAATTTTTGTACTCCTCTTTCACTTTCGTCTCTATGTTTTCTAAAACAGGAGGAAAATTAACATCGCTTTTGAGTTTTTCTATGGTTATCATGGTATAAAACTCTTCAAAAGAAAGGTGTATTGATGGATTTGTTGTAATGGGACCGTCAAAGTATATTCTCGCCGCAGAAAGAAGATGCTTTCCCGCTGGCAAAAGACTCAACGATGCATCTATATAACCCAGTGACTGCATTTTTTCTAAAAGTGCATCATTTCGACTTACTGTTTTTTTATCAAGTTCCATAATGGCATCAAGCATTTCTTCGTTTACATATACATCTCCAAAAGGCGTTCCATTTATTAAAGCTGCTCTTATCTGCTGACCAAGTCCCGTAAGAGAGTAAACATCACTCCTTGGCACAGAAAACGCAATAAGTCTCATTGATTCAAGTCTAAGTAATTCATTGGCGCCTTTTGGTAAATATTTAACAAGACCAGGACCTGGTGGCGTATTCTTTATAAACTCTCCGAGTTTATTGGAAATCCTCGGTTTAACATCTGCCTCCTGATAGGCCTCCCATATAGATGAAGCATATGGAGAGAGAACTCCGTCATCCGACACAAGCCCTCTTTCCCGAAGTGCACTTTTAATGTTATCCTCTATTTCGCCTCCACTTCTTAAGCCAACTTCAATCATGGCGATAACTTCAGAGCCAATCCATCTGAAAGAATCATCCCACTTTTCAGGATGTGGTAATTTTCCCTCGTCAACAAGTTTGCTGAGAACGTCTAAAATAAGGTCCCCTGAATAGGTCAATATAAACTCGTCTTCGTCCTCATCAATAAGTCCAGATAGAAACAGATGCTCAAGATACTCAAGTTCTTCATCTGAGAGTTTATCAACAATCTTGTCAAGTCCAACTCCCTCCTTCCATTTATCCTGCAATCTTAAAAGCAACGTTGCATGTTGTTTTTTTATAATCATTTATCAAGCCTCCTTTTTTATGGTTTTGCTGATCATTCTTAAAACATCCCGTGGACTTTCAAAAATACCTGCATCAATTCCTGAAAGTATTTCTTCTATGTCAGTCCCAAGTATTTTAAGGCCATTCAGTTTTAAAGACAAATCCTCTTTTGACACAGGAAAATCTGTGCCTTTTAACCTTCTCAAAATATGAACAGGCCACTCCACACCCAGGTCAGTGAAAGCCTGCTCAAAGGCTGTCATAAACACAGAAAGATTATCTCTTCCCGCCCTTATCTCTGAAAGCGCATATTTTGCAAGACCACCTGCTGTATGGGCCTTTGTGCTTTTATCCTTCAGCTCTCCCTCTATTTTCTGCATAACAAGTTCAGGGTCTGCTCTTAAAATATTCCTGACAGTCTGTCGGGTAAGCCCTAAAAATCCGGCAATTTCGTCCTCTGTTTTCTTGAGTTCTTCCCACATCACTACAGCATAAGATGCCTCCATTAAACTCGTAATCCATGTGAGATTCCTGAGTTCAATGAGTTTTCTCGGGCCACCGAGTATCTCAAGGGCCTTCAGGAAAACCCTTATAGCAAGTCCATCAAGGTCAAATTTTTTGATTTCATCTTTACCTATAACCACCATGCTCGCACCTCCTTTTTATCTATTTTCTGAGACCGATTTAAGGGAGGGACCTATTCTGACGAGACCATCCTCACCTATTGTAAGGATATGGGTATCCGTATCGTGCCCGCACATTCTGCAACCATCAATTCTGAAAAGTCTTACAAGTTCACCTATGGGCTTTTTATAAAGCCTTTCATCATAGATACTCTGTATCATTTTCTTGGAAAACACCATGGTGCAATCCACTATATGCGAAACAGCATAACCACCCGCCGCCTCAGCAGAAAGTTCCTCATGTGAAGAACGCTTCTGGGATACTAAAAGGGCTGTCTGATACCATTTCTTAAGAAAATTATATATTTGCCTCACAAAGATTCTTGCCATAACCTCTTTATGTTCGTAAATACCTGTGACAGAATCTATAACCGTATATTTCGTTTTATAGATTCTGATAACATATGCAAGTGTATCTAAAAGTGTGGGAAGTTCTTCCCTCAGGTCTTTATTGGAAGCAGCATCAATTATAACTATGTTGTTTTCTATTTTTTTCTCATCAATGCCCATGGCTTTTGCCCTCATATAAAGCCCTGTGCTTAAAAACGGTGCCGGGGTTTCAACTGTTATAAAAGCCACTTTTTCATTCAGAGAAGCCCTCTTTACTGCAAACTGCTCCACTAAAAGAGATTTACCCGTATCAGGCACACCGGTCAGATTAATCACTGCATACTCCGGTATTCCACCAAGACCTACTTTTTTGAATTTATCGCCATCTTTTTTAAATGTAAAAAATATATTATCAAGTCCTTCAATACCTGATGGTACACCTTTAAGTTCCACTATCCTGTCTTTTATATCAGCAAGAAGGAATACACCATCTTTTGCCATTCATGCCCCTCCTGTTTACGGCAATATATTTAATCATTTTACTTTGAATTGTCAAGGCTTGACAATTCGCAAAAACATTGCTATATATACCCCTGTCAAACCATAAAAGGAGGTGGGTATGAAATTGAACAAACAGGCAAAGAAAGTCCTTGATACTGCAAAGAGTCTTGCAGAGGAAAAAAAGGATTTTTATATAGATACAGACCACATTCTTAACGCGTTGTTTTTAGTAAAAGAAGACAACGCATTTTACAAATTGCTTGCAAAAAAGGGTATAAATCCAGAGGCAGCACACAGAGAAATTGAAAAGGCTCTTTCCCATCTGGATAATCAACTGGATACACTAACAGAATCCTATACCAGTGCATTGAAGGAGGCAACATTTGAAATCGCAGGTGAGTTTGGTGAAAGCAAAAGACGGGAAGTTATAAGAGCACTCCTTGACCATCTTGATGCGTATATCGGAGACTATCTTGAGGGAAAAAGGATAAGGGACTTTGCCGAGGTTCACGTGAAGAGATGGGTGCCATCACGACAGAGAAGCACAACAATGGAGGACTTTATCAGAGAATTTTTTGGTGATATGTGGAGTTTTGAAGAACCACGCACTCAATGGGTCATGAGAGAGCAGATAATCCGCGTACCAAGAACATTTGTTAATGAACTTAAAAAGGTTACATCCTCGCTTGACAGAGATAGTGAGAACAAGATTCTCTCCAGTGTCCTTGATATTGAGGAAAGACTCAGAAATACTCTTTTGAATATTCGTGATAACGGCGTTGACCCGAGGAGAATTGTGGCAAAAATGAGATACAAACTGCTTGGTGAACCCACTGAAAACAGGTACTCCTATTTCACCACACTTATTCTTAATAAGGCATCACAAGCGGACAAAGAAGTAACGCTTACGGGGTTGATAGACTCCATGCTCGGCGTACCCCAGGCCATTGGTGGTCTTTATTTATCCGAACTTTTAAAGAGTATAGAAAAACACGGGAGGAACGATATGAGAAATTTAAAAGAAGAATTGAAAGAGGAAGAAAAATCTCCACTGGAGAAGTTTACCATTGACCTTACACAACTTGCTAAGGAAAATAAACTTGACCCTGTCATAGGAAGGGAAAAAGAAATAGAACAGACCATAGAGGTTCTCTCAAGAAGGCAGAAAAATAATCCCGTTTTAGTGGGCAAGGCAGGTGTTGGAAAAACTGCCATAGTGGAGGGACTTACTCAGAAGATAGTAAAAGGTGAAGTGCCTGAAAAACTCAAAAACAAAAGAATTCTGCAACTGGATATGGGTTCACTTGTTGCAGGCACACGTTACAGAGGTGACTTTGAGGAGCGTCTCAAGGGTATTCTTGATGGTGTAAAAGAGGCAAAAGACGTCATTTTGTTTATTGATGAATTGCACAATGTTGTGGGTGCAGGTAGGGCTGAAGGGTCAATGGATGCAGCCAATATGTTCAAACCTGCTCTTGCAAGAGGCGATTTTCAGGTAATAGGTGCCACCACCGAAGATGAATATAGAAAGTATATAGAAAAAGATTCCGCACTTGAACGCAGATTTCAGCCTATCTGGGTTGAAGAACCCACACCAGAAATGACCATTGAAATTCTTAAAGGGTTAAGACCTAAATATGAGGAGCATCACAACGTAAAAATATCTGACGAAGCAATTGAATCTGCGGTGAAACTGTCACATAAATACATACAGGGACGATATTTACCGGACAAGGCCATTGATGTTCTTGACCAGGCCTGTGCAAGAAAGGCTATAAAGTCTATGAGTGAAGGCAAAGAAGATGTCTCATCAAAGATTGCTGAACTTGAAGATAAAATAAAGGCACTTGAAGAAGAGGTAAAGAAACTTGAGGAAGAAGCAAAGATTGAGGAGTGGGAAAAGAAAGAAGAAGAACTCAAAAAATCCAAAAAGGAACTTCTTATGCTAAAAAACAGGAAGAAAGAACCTAAAAACCGGCCTGTTGTGACAAGAGAAGATATAGCAGAAATTATTTCCCGTACAACCGGCATACCCGTATCCAAGATGCTTGAGGAAGAAAAACAGAGGCTTTTGAAAATGGAAGACCATCTTCACAAACGCGTTGTTGGACAGGATGACGCCATAAAGGCTGTATCCGAGGCAATAAGAAGGGCACGTGCGGGAGTCACTGACCCAAGAAGACCGCTTGGTTCTTTCCTCTTTTTGGGACCCACGGGGGTTGGAAAAACAGAACTTGCCAAAACCCTTGCGAAGTTTCTCTTTGGTGATGAAGATGCGCTCATAAGACTTGACATGTCTGAATTCAAAGAACAACACTCTGTGGCAAAGCTCATTGGAGCACCTCCAGGTTATGTTGGATATGAGGAGGGCGGAAAACTCACTGAGGCGGTGAGGAGAAAACCTTACTCTGTCATACTTCTTGATGAGGTTGAAAAGGCACATCCAAGAGTATTTGACCTGTTTCTACAGGTGCTTGATGATGGCAGGCTTACAGACTCTCAGGGAAGAACGGTCTCGTTCAGAAATACGGTAATTATCATGACAAGCAACCTTGGAAGCGAATACTTAAGAGACCTTATGGAGAGATTCAACCCCAGATACGAAGTACTTAACAAGAAGTTTAGAGAACTGGATGAAAGAAAACGTAAAGGCGAAATATCTGAAGATGTATACAACAAGGAAAAAGACAATCTTATAAAGGAAAGGGAAAAGTTAGAAAGGGAATTTGATGAAGAATTTACAAGAGCACGGGAAAAGGTGCTTGATGTGGTAAAACACACGTTCAGGCCTGAATTTATCAACAGAATAGACGAAATTGTGGTATTCCATCCACTTAAATGGGATCATATAATAAAGATTGTTGACATATTGATTGAACACTTACGCCTACGTCTAAAAGACCAGAAACTGGATATAAAACTTACGCCACAGGCAAAAGAACTTCTTGCACGAGAAGGGTTTGACCCTACTATGGGAGCAAGACCCCTTAAGCGACTCATACAAAGGGCCATTGAAAATGAACTCTCCAGCCTTATCTTAAAGGGTGAGGTGAAAGAAGGAGATACAATCATTGTTGATGCGAAAGATGGAAAATTTGAAATTAAGAAAGAAAAAGAATCATAAATTCATAAAAAGGGCACCGCAAGGTGCCCTTTTTTATTATCTCAGCAGGTATAAAATTCTGATTTCTTTTGTAAGAGAATAAATATAAATTTTGGGACACGGCTTTTTACGCAGTACCAGTTTACTTAGGAAATACCCTGTAAAACCTCCCAATACAACATCACTGAAATAATGCATTCCTTTGGCAATCCTCGCAACTCCAACAAAACCAGCGAGTGTATAAAATATACCTGAATATCCATATCGTTCACTCATTAATCCGGCCATGGCAAAGGCAAGCATAGTATGGCCAGAAGGGAAAGAAAGGTTTTTACATGATAAACCAGGACCGTAAAATAAATTTTTTTGTGTATTTGGTCTCGTTCTGTGAAATAGATGCTTCATGGTCAGGGCAGTAAAACCTGTCAACATAAAGGTTAAAAACGCCTTTTTTTCAAAATTAAGTTTCTTTTTCATGAGGACAGTCATCAAAGTATGCGAAAAAAGGAGTAATACGGCAGTTTCCCCCCTACCTATTTTAGAAAAAGATTTGATAAAAGGAGTATTATGAAATAAATCCTCGGTAATTATCTCATCACCTTTAAAAGAAGACAGCACAGATAGAGCCGGAGGAACAACACAATTTGTATATTCTGCTCTTAAAACTGACACTGAAGAGAATAAAATAAAAAAGGGCACCCAGAGGTGCCCCTTTTTAAGAATAGACTTCCACATTCCTACCTTACAAGTACAGCCTTTCCAATCATATATCTATTTCCTGCTCTCACATTCACAAAGTAAACACCACGAGAAAGAGAAGAAGTAAGGTTAAACGAATGTGTGCCTGCAGAAAGTTTTCCAAAATTCCTGTTGTAAACTCTGGCACCCGCAATATTGAACACTGATATCTCTACAGACTGTGCTGTGTTGAGAGTAATATCAAAGTAAAGGGATTTTCTTCCCACAGTTCTCACTCTGAAGTTCTTAACAGGATTTAAGTACTTTTCCTCAATACCTACTACCTCAATATCATTATCACCTCTTGGATAAAGCTGTCCAATATATCTCAGGACTCCAGTAACATTGAGAACATCACCAGCATTGGGCGTGTATGTTATATGGTCCGTGTTTGTAACAGTAACTCCTCCTGTGCCATCGTCTATAACAAAGTCTCCTCCTGTTCCAGGGTCTGTTACCTGAGCGCTATCCACTTTGACAAGAACACCCTCATAACCCTCTGCTGTAAAGCCAGCGCCTGGTATAAGGTCACCTGTATTTACGTTAATGGGATTAACAGTATGTCCTGTTGATACTGTTACACCATACACCAAATTCAACATCTCTGTAGCACCATTGTACTCAGTAAGTTGACCAACAATTATCACCGAGTCACCATCCTGCGGTGAAAATACACCTGCAGGGTCCCATATCTGAAGGCCACCGAATGCCACTTCACCCTGCTGGACGAAGAAGAATGGATAATTAAAATGGTCCTTATTAGCACTGACAACTCCTGTTATAGTAACCGTTCTTCCAACCCAGTTGGTAGGGTATGTCCCTGATGTATCACCGGCCACTGTGTCAGTCTGAATGGTAACTATTGGTGTGAATCCACCATAAAATGTAACCGTATCATTAATTGCCTGCCCATAAGCATCAGAAAGATTTGACGTTGTGAGTGTATACTCAGTTCCACCGACCATATCAGTAGTGTAGATATGCACAAGCGTTGAGTCGTTACTATCAAGAGTAACGTGGTCTATTGTAATAGAGGGTGTAATAACATACTTTGTCGGGTCTTCGGCATTTGAATCCATATTTGTCTTGAAAACCACATCTATAACCTGAGCATCAGATGCATAGGCCAGGGAAATACCAGGATTTAAGAACTCAAAATCATTATCACCACGAGGTCTTATTTTATACAGACCATAATGTGTCTGAACAATACCTGTAACATTCAACCTATCGTAAAGCGTGGGTGTATAGGAGTAGTTATTGTTTACATATACATATCCTGTGCCATCAGAAACCTGCCAGTTACCATTGGCATCCATTTCTTCTGTGACCACCACATTATTCACCTTGATAAGCACTCCCTCATATGCCTCTGCTGAGTCCCATGGTACTGTTGTAGTGGAAGCAGTGTCAAGATAATCACAGGTTATTTCTGTAGGTGTAATCGGGTCAACTATGCCGAGCCTTGTTATATTATTTGTATCCTGTACACTTAATTCTGTATTTCCGTAGTATTCAGACACTGTACCTGTTACCCTTAGAGATTCTCCCAGTTGAACAGGAAAATCCCCCGCTGAAGCTGGAACATACACCATTACTCCTGAATATGGTCCTCCCTGCCTCATCTCAAGGAAGAAGTTCCTTGAACCTGTAACACCATATCCTGCTGATACAACACCTTCCACGGTTACTACACTATCCTGCCACAGGGATGCACCTGTGGTATCCATCTGTGACTGAATGGTATATATATCAGTCACTGTTTGTGCACTCAGCCCCGTTGCTACGAGGAGCGCCACTATTACATACAGCCTCTTCATACTATACCTCCTTTTTACTTCATCATTGATGCTATTTTATCAAGCAAATGAACAAGCATGGTTGAATATCCCCACTCATTATCATACCATGCAAAGAGTTTTAAAAACGTGCCATCAATAACCTGTGTGAGTGTGGCATCAAAGACACCTGCATGAGAATCACCTATGTAATCAACTGATACCAGTTTTTCTTCTGTATAACCGAAATATTTATTGGCGTAATCTCTGTAAACCTTATTAACCTCTTCAACTGTGGTTTCCTTTTCTACTTCAACTGCAAAATCCACTATGGAAACATCTGGTGTGGGAACACGCATGGATATTGCGGATAGTTTACCGTTAAGGTCAGGGAATATGGAGAAAATAGCCTTTGCAGCGCCCGTACTTGTTGGAATCATGGAAAGACCGGCTGCCCTCGCTCTTCTAATATCCCTGTGAGGCTGGTCCAGTATCCTCTGGTCATTGGTGTATGAATGAATTGTAGTCATTATACCTCTTTTTATTTTAAAATGCTCATGAGCCACCTTAACTAAATGTGCGAAGGCATTGGTAGTACAGGAGGCATTGGATATAACATGATGCTTTTCAGGGTCGTATTTTTCGTCGTTTACTCCCATAACAATGGTTACATCGGCCGGCTCCCCCTTGGCAGGTGCAGATATAACAACCTTTTTCACTGTATCCCGAAGATGCAAAGCAGCCTTATCTCTTGAACGGAAAAGCCCGGTGGATTCCACCACTATTTGTGCACCCACTTCTCCCCAGGGAATTTTTGCTGGGTCTTTCTCTGCAAAAACCTTTATCTTCTGTCCATCAACTACAATATAATCTCCATCAACACTCACATCTTTTTCATATTTTCTGAAAACAGAGTCACGCTGTAATAACAGGGCTAAAGATTCTGCATCAGTCAGGTCATTAACAGCTACAAACTCCAGATTGGGGTGGTCAAACCCTATTTTGAAAATCTGTCTGCCTATACGGCCAAAACCGTTTATGGCCACTTTAACCTTCATGCCTCTTCCTCCTGTTCTTCCTCTACCTCTACTGTTTTTTCTTCCAGTTTTTCTTTTGCCTTTTTAGCAGCATATTCACCTGCTTTTTCCGCTACTTCTTTTAATTTTTTCCTTGTTTCCTCGCCCGGTGCAGGAGCAAGCATAAGTGCCATTGCTGCCCCCACCACAATACCGGCCATAAAAGTAAGCAGGGTCCATCCTCCATCCCTATCACTCATCTTTACTTCCTCCTTTCTTGGTTTTACTTTTTCTAAAAGATAATAACATCTGTATCGCTTCTTTTGCTATATTCATCCATAATATTTGATCCCTGGCCTTCTTTATGGCAACTCTTGTTATTTTTGAAGTCTCCCTGGCATCCAGAGACACTTCCTTGAGATTCTCCATAATTACAGGAAGGTCACTGTTAAGAGTAACGAGGGCTTCATCAAGTTCTGAAAGAGTCTTTTCGGCTTTTTTTAGGAAAGCCAGTAGCCGAATGAGCAGCACTGTCAAAAATATCAGTGCAATCAGCAAAACCACGTAAATAGCAATAATCAGATATGTCATAATAATAGTTATAAAGCCTTGAAAATGTCGCTTCAAGTGGGGCTCAAAAAAGCAAAAAGTTCATTTGAACAACTCTGTATGAGCAGTTAAAATATTAAAACACAAAACAAAGGAGGCAGATTTTATGAGGTTGTTTACCCTTATTTTGACTATACTTGTTGCCTTTCCACTGAAGGGAGTGGAAATTGAAACAAGAGACGGAAAGAGAATATCCTCGGATAGAATAGAGTATAAAAAGGGAAAACTCAAATTAGACAAAACCACACTCAAAAGAGACGAGATTCGTAGAATAATGTTCACGCAGAAAGAACGTCTGGAAGAGGAAGGATACAGAGAAATTACCCCTGAACATCTTATTGCATTGAAGGACAGCGCCCTTAAGTCATTTAAAAATGAAAAAATGATAACCCTTCTTGATGAGGGATATATAAGACTCAAAAACGATGGAACGAGAGTGTTTGTATATCATTTTGCAGGAGTTATATTGAAACCTGAAGCAAAAGACCTTGCAAAGATGCAAATAGGATATTCACCTGAAAGCGAACACTTTAAAATACTCCTTGGTAGGACTATCAAGAAAAACGGAAAGGTTATCTACCTTTCACCAGATGAAGTAAAAATAACAAAACCCACACAGGGCCTTGAGTTCTTTGACAAGGGATATACAGTAAGTTTTACCATACCACAGGCAGAGGTTGGTGACATCGTTGAATATGCTATAATGTACGAAATTTACAGTCCATGGAACAAAAAGATTTTCAGTATAAACTGGAACTTTGGAGGAGAAGATGCTGTTTATTACTCTCATTACAGAATAGTTATGCCAGATACCACATACTTCAAGAAAATCCTCCTGAATGCCGACACGTTTAATATAAAGATTAAAGAAACAACTGAAAATAGCAGAAAGATTATAAATGCTGAAGCATGGAAGATACCCGCTTTTTCCAGAGAACCTTTAATGCCTGCCATGATGGATATTGTGCCAAGACTTGTTGGATCAAACCAGAAAGACTGGTCATATATCTTCAGCTGGTACACTGATTTTCAGAAAAAAAGAATGGTTGTCACAGATACTCTAAAAAAGCTTGCTGAAAACATAGTGCAGGGAGCAAAATCCATAGATGATTCCATTGCTCAAATATATTACTGGGTTCAGCAGAATATAAGATATATTTCTATAAAAGGGGCTGCTGCTTCGGGTGTCTCCGGGCATCCAGCAGAAGAAACCCTCAAAAACGGTTATGGAGATTGCACGGATAAATCTATTCTCTTTTCCACACTGCTTGGTGCTGTGGGGATTGAAGCATATCCTGTTTATATAAGAACAAATGATGGTCCAATGCTGGTAAAAGAAATACCATCTTACTATGGGAACCATGCTATTACACAGGTGTTTTATCCTGATGGTACTTACAGATTTCTGGATGCCACTGGAAGATGGAGCAGGTACCCATACTTCTGGAGCGCAGACCATGGGGTATGGGCGATTTGCGCACAAAAAGATTCCATATATTTCATAGATGTGCCACCTCCAGAAGATTATGCAAGAATATACTCCTACAAACTGAAAATCACTCCTGATAATATCATGAAGCTCAGATTCTATTCATCCTACACAGGAGATTATGAATCAAACCTCAAGTATTACTGGAATTACGTGCGAGAAGATGAACGAAAACTGAGAATTATGTCCATGGTTGCCAGAATAAATCCCAGAGCCACACTTGACTCCTTCAGGCTCATAAACACAAGTGACATTTCAAAACCTTTCCATATACTCTACTATGCCACAATTCCATCTTATCTGGAAAAGGAGGGCAAATTCTTCCTTCTCAATCTACCAGAAATAAAAGAGAGGTTTTCCTTTGATTATGTTTCCCTGTCCAAAAGAATATATCCTTTGAGATTCAGTACATCAGAGATGATTGTTGACACATACAAAATAGAACTTCCTCAAAACTTTGACATTATCTCACTACCGGAAGAGTTTTATGATTCCACAGACCTCTGGATTCTAAGGGGTAAATACGAAAAGGATAAAAATAATCCGAATGTAATTATTTATACTGATACGTACAAACGCTTTGGTAGATATATTCCTATCAAATCTTACAAAAGGTTCAGAGATGCCCTTTTAAGGTTTAAAAACTTTGTTTCCACTCCAATAGTTCTTCAAAAGAAGGGAGGTAAATAATGAAAAGGATACTTTTTATGACTATATTGCTCTTTGGAGTTTTAAATGCAGGCAAAAAAGTTGTATTCAACGACATAATTTATTTAAGAAGCGGGGAGGAGATACCCTGTCACGTGCTTGAAATAAAGAAAGGAAAGGTAAAATTTGAGAAAGAAGGAGTAAAAAAGCCCGTTATTTTACCCGTTGATTCTGTCGCGAGCATTGATATTGGAAAAATAAGAGAGGGAGACACATGGAAAACCATAGATGACATAGAAGACCCGGTGCTTTTAAATGTTCTTAAAAAGAAAGCAGATTTTGTTGGAAACTATGTCAATCTTCTCCTTGACTATAAGATTAACCTCCATGAAGATTCAACGTACTCTGTAAAGGTACGGATTATACGAAAAATCCTGACAAAAAGTGGGGAAAGCAGCGGCGGAAATGTCAGATTCTGGTACCCTGATTTTGCTGTAGCACGACTTCTCTTTGCACGTTCAATATCACCTGATGGAAAAATTACACATATAAGGGATAATGCAATAGAGGACGCCAGTGTAAACTCTTCCTATCCAGCTTACAGCCACATAAAAGAGATGAAACTTGCCATTCCAGAAAGTAAAATCGGCAATGTACTTGACTTTTCCTTTGAAATTGATTATCCAAAAATAAGCAAGACCAATCCCTTTTATTTTGTCTTGCCACTTGCTGAATTTCAGCCAACAGCAGAATCACGCATAACTCTGAAAGCCCCTTCTCGTATCAAAATAAGTTTTAGAGGAATAGATGTGCCTGACCCATATCTTTCCAACGATGGAACAACCCAGACATTAACATGGAAAATAGTAAATCATCCCGGATTAAAGAGAGAAAGATATATGCCTCCCTATAAAACTCTCCTGCCAACAGTTGCATTCACAATAACCAGTACATGGGAAAAACTTGCCGAAAGATTAAATGCTTCAATCAATTTTGCAAATATACCGGAAGAACTACTATCCATAAAAGACCCCATAAAGATTTTTGCCTATGTACAGCACAATATTGAATATGTAAAGGCTCCACTACTTTCCGAGAACTTTCAGTTTATAAGACCAAAAGAGGTCTTAAAAAATGGATATGCAAATATCTTTGATAAAGCCATTCTTATATACAGTGCATTGAAGAAACAGGGACATAGTGCTAAATTGGGTATTATACTTTCTAAAGACAATCCACAGTTTCCAAAACTTGCTGGTATAGGCGGCACTTTTGATGGTTACTTTCTAATGGCAGGAGAACCCGGTAATGCTGCATTTGACGGTGCATTTGTGATTGTTGATGACTCTTTATATCTCTTTCCCGGAAATCGCTATACACCACCGGGTTACATACCACCCGAATATCAGGGTGCTTTCTATTTAAATGTCACGACAAAAAGAGTGGATGTACTTCCCGAAATACCCGCTGAAGGGGAAAGTTTTATTGTAGAAAGAAGATGCAGAATAGATGGAAATGACCTTTTAGTAACTGAAACGAGAACAATGAAAGGATATGCGGAAATAAAAGAAAGAGAACTTGCCACATTAAAGCCTCATGAAGTATGGCAGAAAAAGGAAATAGAACTTGCAAGGATATGGCAGAATGCAGAACTTTTAGACTTTGAACATACCGACTTTGATAGTATAACTCTACCCATGAAAGAAACCCTCTCTTACAGAGTAAAAGGATTTCTACTTAAAGAAGGTAACTTAAATCTTTTCAGGATTCCATCATTCTACACTGAAGATTCACTCTTTTCTCCCAACAGGACATATCCAATTTACATGGCCAAACCTTCATACTACAAACTAACAACATATATTACACTCGCAAGGGGCTTTAAGACGTTATATACTCCTAAAGGTACAATGGTTAAAGACTCTGGCTATTACTATATGTACTCAGTGTACCGCAGAAAAAACGGTTATAAAATTGAAGAATATATGCGTAGAGGCATATCAGAGATTCCAGAGAAGGCTGCCATGGACTACTTAAAATGTATAGCCACACCTGTAGAATTTTCAAGGAAATGGTTTATACTGAAAAAACGAATGAAGTAATATGCTCGTACTTGGAATAGAAACATCATGTGATGAAACATCTGCCGCTGTGGTCAGAGAAAATTTCGAGGTGAAATCCCAGATAATACTCTCTCAGATGGAACACAGCATTTACGGTGGAGTTGTACCGGAGATAGCATCCAGACTCCACTCCAGAAATATCCACAAAGTGGTCAATGAGGCCCTTTCTAATGCTAATGTCACTCTTGATGATATAGAGGGGATTGCTGTAACTTATGGCCCCGGACTTGTAGGTTCACTTGTAGTGGGACTTATGTATGCAAAGGGTCTCTCTCAGGCAAAAAATATTCCCTTCGTGGGCATAAACCACTTAGAAGGACACATCTTCTCCATCTTTCTTACATATCCAGAATTGAAACCACCAATTTTATACCTTCTGGTATCAGGTGGACATACAGAAATAATATACATGGAGGACTTCTTGAAATACAGTGTTATAGGCCAGACTGTTGATGATGCAGTGGGTGAATGTTTTGACAAAGTGGCAAAGATGCTTGGTCTTCCCTATCCTGGAGGTCCACATATAGACAAACTCTCAAAAGAAGGTAACGAAAATTTCGTGGAGTTCCCTGTACCGAGACATGACAGGTTCAACTTCAGCTTTTCAGGCTTAAAAACCGCAGTACTGTACTATCTCAGGAAACAATCAGAGGATTTTATTAGCAGACACAGAAATGATATTATTGCATCTTTTCAGAAAGCTGCAATATCGGCACTCTGTGACAGAATGAAGCGTGCCATAGAATACACAGGAGCAAAAAGGGTGGCCATAGTGGGAGGAGTTTCAAACAACTCTTATTTACGACAAAAATGCACCCGAGAACTTAAAAACGTAGAAGTCTATTTTCCCGAACGTATATACACAACAGATAACGCTGCAATGATAGCGGCAGCAGGAGAAATGAGATTAAGAAGGGGAAAGAGGTCTGAACTTACTCTCCATGCAACCCCTTCCCTTTACATTGAGGAGGTTTAAATGGCTGAAAAAAACAAAAAAGAAAACAAAAAGGTAAACATGCAGAAAAATATTTCAAACTGGTGGTTTGCTGGTACGTTACTGGCACTCACATTGATACTCTTTAGAAAAATAATACCATTCAACGTTCTCGTATACGCAACAGACCAGATAACAGCTGGATACGCTTTTAGAGCCTTTGAGGCACATGTGCTCAGAACATTACATTACTTTCCATTGTGGGACCCTTATCTTTTTTCCGGGATACCATTTGTAGACGCATTTCATGGAGATATTTTCTACGTAACGGCGTTTTTGAGGCTGATTTTCCCGACAAATGTTGTTATGAACTGGCAGTTTATCATACATACTTTCCTTGCCGGGATTTTTATGTACATATTCCTTGGAGAATTCAACTTAAAAAGAGAACTCAGGATGCTTCTTTCCATAGGATACATGTTCTCAGGATACAGTGTAACCCTTGTGTTCTCAGGCCACGATTCAAAGGTTGCCATTTTTGCACTTGCTCCTTTAGTAATGTGGGCTGTTCTCAAAGGGACGAGAACCAGAAGAATACACTATTCTTTCCTTGCGGGGTTTGTAATGGGCCTCGGGTTACTCGCACCGCATGTACAGATGATGTATTACCTCTATATGATGGTGAGTTTTTATTACCTTTTAGAAATAGTAGCCGGGTTTGTAAACAGAGACACTAAAGGCGCTTTTGTATTAATAGCACAGTACTTAATCATACTTGTGGTTTCTTTTGGAATAGGCGCAATCCAGCTCTATCCCGGATATCAGTACACAGCCACATTTTCTCCGAGAGCAGCAGGCAATAGAGGCTACGATTTCGCCACATCATGGTCAATGCCATGGGAAGACTACATATCAGCATTCTTCGCAAGGTTTTCAAGTTTTATGGATTCTTACTGGGGAAGAGCACCTTTTAAGATAAACTCCGAATACTCCGGTGGTATAGCACTGTTTTTGCTTCTTCTATCCGTATTATCAGGAGCATTCAGGAAAAACAGAAAGGCCATTTTCTTTTCTTTCACTTTCCTGCTTTTCTCATTCATGGCACTGGGAGGCTTTACACCCATTTACAAAATATACTATGCTGTACTTCCCGGTATAAAAAAATTCAGGGCGCCCTCTATGAGTTTTTATCTGGTGGTTCTTTCTATTTATGCTCTTGGAGCACTCGCTCTGGAAAACATAAATGCACTTAAAGAGAATGTTCGGGTTTACAGAAAACTAATTTATTCAGGTGGAGGACTCATAGCACTATGGCTTCTGTTTGGTGTATTTAAAGGTCAGGGTATATCACTGATTAAAGGTCTTTTCAATGTAAGTCCTCAGAAATATCAGGCTTTAACTCTGGCCTATCATTACATTCCTGTTTCATTTTTAAGAACAGGTGCGATAATCCTCATATTCACGTATATTATATTCAGGGTCTTTGACGCAAAAAATGCACTTTATACACTGCTGGTTCTTGGTATAATAACCTATGCTGACCTTTTCCAGATTGATAATCAATTCATAAAAGCACTACCATCACCCGACAAAGTCTATGCTAAAGACGATGTTGTCAAATTCCTTGAAAAAGACAGAGACACATACAGGGTTTTTCCTTTATTTTACAGGACTGACGAGAATTACCTGATGTTATACAATATAGAATCTATTGGTGGTCATCATGGCAACCAGTTTCAGCGCTATCAGGAATATGTGGGCAATCCTCATCACTTCATGTTCAGACCACAAGAAGTGCCATACCTTTTGCAATACCCATATCTTACTGACCTTCTCAATGTAAAATATATCATAACACAACCCACCCCAAAGGATTTAAGCCAGTATATGCAAAACCCCATGGTATATTCCCTGCTCTCACAGATAAACAACCTTATTTATGACACAACACACTTTGTTCCTGTTTATATAGCAAGGGACTACAGAACTCAGTATGTGATATTTAAAAACAGGCGTTTTGTTCCACGTGTGTTTTTCGTGAATAAATACACTGTAATCCAGCATAAAGACAGTGTACTCAAATACATGCTTTCAAAAGAATTTAAGCCCTATTCTGAGGTAGTGCTGGAAGAAGACCCTCATATTAACCTTGAAATCTCATATATTGATTCTTCCAAGGACACAACCACAATCTTAACTCCACCTCATGGAAATTTCACCTTTGTCAAAAAGGAGCCCAATCATATTGTAGTAAACTACACGGTGGACAGGAAAGCCATTCTTGTATACTCTGAAAACTACTATCCAAGATGGAAAGCCTTTATAGACGGAAAACCTGTAAAAGTATATCGGGCGAACTATATAATGCGGGCCATTGTAACTGATGCGGGCAAACACACACTTGAATTTGTCTACGATTCCTCACTTTACAATAAATTAGGGATACTATCTGTACTCCTTTCAATATTTTCACTTGTATTTTTTGGGATAAAAGAAAGAAAAGAAACTGAAAAGCAGTGAAATATGGCGGGGCAGTTTAAAACTGCCCCTTCCTTCTTAATAAACTACCTTTATATCAAAAATCCCCTTTTTTGAAGGTACATGCCAGCCCTGAACAGTAACAGTGTATTTACCCGGTAACAGTGGATGAAGATACATGGATTCACTGGATGTGGGAGATGTGGATTTCTTTACAACCTTACCATCTTTTTTGAGAAACAGGTCTATGTCCATTCTTTGTGTATGACCACGAGTTTGAACGTAAAGAAACGGCAGGGTATCATTAACTTCAAATATATAGTTCCAGCTTCCTCTGTCAGTACCGACAGGGTCCTGTTTTATTCTCTGCTTTTTAAAAAAGGAGGTTTTTCTGACCACTATACTCTTTGCCACCTGAGAAGTGTTACCAGAGAAATCTTCTGCAATAAATGTAATTTTATATACACCTTCTGGTATAACAGTATCCTCATTCACAAAAACCGTATCAAAACCGTTTCTTACTGGTAACCAGAACTCCCTGTTAACTTTTTTACCATAAATTAACGCATGAACACTTCTTACTCCCAGATTGTCGTTGACTTCTAAGCTCACAATAAGCGGAAGGCCATTTTCTATTACTGTGTCTTTTAGGTTTACTTCTATGAAGGGAGGCTTGCTTTCTGCCTTCATCGTGTCCTTTACCTTGAGAATACCGAGTGTATTTAAGTATGGGTTGAACACACTACCATCATCAGACTGGTAAAGATAGCCACTTTTTATAAATACTTCCGTCTCCCCTGTTCTAAAATTCCTGCCAAAAACCAGCATCCGGGCTTCTTTCTTTCTGCCACCTGTTTTTCCTATTTTACCCCACAATTTTACAAGAAGATGTACAGTATCCCCTTCCTCTATATAAAAATTACCTATACCTCCCTTACCATACGGAGAAAATACATCAATTCCATATCCCAGTTTTTCCCTTCCAGCATCAAAATAAACAAGCCCATCTTTATCCGTATATTTAAAAAATGAAACACTGTTTCTGCCATTCCAGTGACTTCTGAGAACCACCAGTGCAAATGGAACCGGGTTATCTTTACTGTCAACCACCGAAACAACTATTCTTCCCGTTTTTGTATAACCATGCGAAGTTATGGGGAAATATTTTCCACTCGGTGAAACACCAACGACTGCGGATACCTCCTTGTTTCCCAGCCCCTCAGAAGATGCAAATGGATTATCAATAGCCTTTTCTTCATTCTGTGTAAGGTCAAAATGCACCCACCGCCTCCCATCGTAAAACTCATTCCATTGATGGTCCTCTCCCATATCAACTGCAACATATGATGGAATAAGAATGGTCTTAAAAAGAGCAGCAGAGAGTATTGAGTGTTCTCCGCATGAACCATAGGCCTTTCTGTATATAGTAACTGGCTGAAGGTCATTGGTCATATAACCAAAATGCATAAAAGACTTTGCCCATCTGTAAAGGGAATGGACTGCATCAATAACTGTTGTATCATTTTCCACTACTTCAAGAACTGATTTACCAAAACTTCTATCATTAATAAAAAACTCACGGAACAGGGGTTTTTCCGGAAATTCGTAAAGTACACGGGGAAACACCACATACTCATAATATATATCGGAAGGGAGTGTATCCTTTTTATTTAAAATCAGCGTGGTTCTACCATCAGGCAATTCGTAAAGGCTAACATATTTCAATCTTCTGGCTGCAAGATAAATATCAAAAATGTTCTTGTAAAGATAATCTGCCCCTATTTTCATGAGAGTGTCAATAAATTCTGGCGATGCATGTGTAAGCACATATAGATACTCATCAAGATACATGGGATTAAGGGTATCCAGAACAAAAGCAAAAGGACTTTTTTCTAAAGGCGTGAAATAAAAAAGCGGTATGCCAGATACGGGTAAATATCTTCTGTAAAGACTTTTATCTGGATAGTAAGACATAAACTCCTGATAAGCACCATTAAATCTCTTTAGCACAGCAAAACTACCATCCATTCTCCCAAGAACAACCTCTTTTATACCATCAAAATCAATGTCATACAGATTAGCTGAAACAAGGTACTTATCCCTGTAGATTATCTTTCCATTAAGATAAACCTTCCCTTCAAAATCGCTCCTTATTTCTGAAAACGGCGTGTTTTTCAGGTCTGTTTTACCTATTAATTTCATATTGGGATAAGAAAGCGCATAGGCTGAATCTTTAAGATCATATACAAAAACCGTATCATTTCTCATACTGGCAATTCCATGAGGAAGATTGTCCTTTAAAAGATTAAAACCATGAAACAATTTGCCATTGAATGTGTAAACGAGCATACTGTCACCTTCATAACCCAGAAAAGACGGTAAAACTTCATATCGGGCATTTATAATAGCAGTTCCTGTAGTATCAACAGGAACTTTCATAACCACCCTTCCATGTTCATTTATATAATAAAGAATTTTGCCATAATATAGCGGTGAACGGTAATCTGATACTACGATTTTTCCCTTTACTATATTCACAGTGTCCCCGTATATACGTATTTTTCTCTTTTTCCCATTGAGATAAAAACCATTTTTATTCTTAACAACGATAATCTTTCCTTTTGAGTCTGTATAAATTCTTTCAATCCCTTTTAAACCAGTCGCAACAATGCTATCAATATCCAGAGTGCGTGGAGAGTAGTAAAACAAACTGTCGTTTCTCATTACAAGGATATAATCATCCAGTGTGTTAATCCAGTCGGCATACAGGGGGAGTTTTATTCTATCTTTTTGCATGAAAGTCAGTGTTTTAAAAGCCTTGTGAGATTTTTCAAGTGGAAGAGCCGGTATGAATGCAGAATCAATCCTTACCTCAAAAAATGATAAAAAATACAAAACCACCCACAGCATAATGCACCTCCGTCTTATCATTATTATAAAGCAACATTTAAAAATTTAAACAGAGCACCTTTTGCATACACCTTATTTTGCCCTTATATTTAAATTACATGACAAAAACAATTTTAAAACCATATTACTTACAAGGAGGTTCTTATGTGGAATGAGTTCAAAAAGTTCGCCATGAAGGGGAACGTAATAGATATGGCCGTTGGCATTATTATCGGTGCCGCCTTTGGCCAGATAGTAAAATCACTTGTAAACGACGTCATAATGCCTCCTATAGGCTTACTCCTGGGTGGAGTGGACTTTTCAAATCTCATGATAGTTCTCAGAAAGGCAACTGACACCTCTCCTGCTGTGGCAATAAAATACGGGGTCTTTGTAAATACCATCATTAACTTTCTTATAGTTGCATTTGCTATATTTCTTATAGTGAAACAGGTAAACAGATTCAAGGAGAAACCACAGGAAGAAAAACCTGCCACACCACCTCCACCACCAGAAGACGTGGTGCTTTTAAGGGAAATAAGAGACCTTTTAAAGAATAAAAATTAAAATTTGCGGGGCATTCGCCCCGCTTTTTCAAACGACTTCATAAGATTAAAATAACAATATGCAGAGTCTTTACAACACAATGGTTTTCATTGTTATCTTTGTTCCGGTTTCTATTGTGGCAATTCTTATTCTCGTTAACTTTATAAGATTGAACCGCATCAGAAAAAAATACAAAAACAGGGATTCTGACGAAAAAGATACTTAAATTACGCTTTTTGCTTTTAAATACATGCTGTTTCCATTAAAATTTATAACACGCGCCCGTAGCTCAATTGGATAGAGCGACGGACTACGAATCCGTAGGCTGGGGGTTCGAGTCCCTCCGGGCGCGCTTTTTCTTATGAACGAAGACCTTATCTTCATGAAACAGGCTCTCTTTGAGGCACAGAAGGCCTATGATGAGGGAGAGGTACCCATTGGAGCCGTAGTGGTTCTAAACGGAAAAATTATAGGAAGAGGCCATAATCGCACAGAGTCCCTCCATGATGCAACAGCACATGCAGAAATCATTGCTATAAGCGCTGCATCAAATTATCTTAAGAACTGGAGACTTTCAGGGGCAAAACTCTATGTTACAGTTGAACCATGTATTATGTGCGCTGGAGCGATTGTTCTATCCCGTATAGAGGAGGTTATCTACGCAACAGAGGAGCCAAAATTCGGAGGCGTGGTTTCAAAAGCACATATCTTTGATATAAGAGGACTGAATCACCATGTAAAATACAGGAAAGGCCCCTTTTCAGATGAGGCGGCTATACTTTTGAAGGATTTCTTTCGGAAAAAGAGAACCTAAGTGGTATCTCTCTTTATTTCAAAAATTCCCGTTTTCAGGAGCATATCCCTTAAACATGCCATTGCCATTCTGATGCCTTTAGTGGTAACAAGGTACGATGTATCAAAAAGTACCAATCTCGCTTCATCGTGAGTAAAATAGAGTTTGAAAAAGGTCTTCTGAACGAATCCTTTTTCCTTAACCAGAACTGGATAAAGATGCTCCCTTTCTCTGGAATATGGCCTGTCTATAAATATAACCGTATCTTCCAATCTCAATCTTACAGGCAAATTCAGTTGTGGGTCTTTTTTTTCATCTTTTAAACGGAAAATTACATGTGCCACGCTGATTCCTCCTTCAAAATTTAAAACAGGATAATCTCCATTATACGTTGCCGGTCTTAATCTGTAGTATATTATATTTTTTCTCTCAGACAACCATCTTCTTTCATACTTTGTTCTGAAATCAAAATAGGGACTTTTGCTCTTCTCTATGTAGAAAAGTTCACCTGCGTTCTTTTCCATATCTTCTTTAAGCACATCTGAATCTGTTGCAAGATAAAAACTCCCATCTTTCCTCAAAATCCTGTGGATAAGGAGAAGGTGTTTCTTGGAACTCACACGTCTGGATGGTGCATCTGGCCATGGGTCTGGAAAGTTGTAAATCACTCTGCTTACACTGAAGGCAGGTTCTATTATAGAAAAAAGCATATAGGCATTTAGTTTTATGGTTCTTACATTGGTTATTCCGTGTGAGTATAATTTCTTCGTGAGTTTCAACACAGACCTTGAGGAGACCTCAACCCCAAGATAACCGTATTCAGGCTCTTTTTCTGCAAGATGTATCATAAAATCACCGTTTCCAAAACCTATTTCAATGGTAAACTTCTGTTTTTTATAAAAATACTCTCTGAGACGAAACGGCACTTTAAAATAAAACGGACTAATAAAATAGCACAAGGCGAAACATCCTTTTGAACCTTATTTTTTTCCAGATTTTGTAAAAAGGAACATCAGGATTGATTGAAAGATAGGTGATAAGGGGAACGCCTTTGAAATAGGCATAGGGGACGGGTCCCCAGAACCTTGAATCGTAAGAATAATCCCTGTTGTCTCCCATGACAAAATAAGTGCCACTGGGAACCACCACAGGCCCAAAGTTATCCCTTACCCTTTTCTCATCTCTAAATGCTCCATTCAACCAGAGTTGTTCATACTGCTTCATGGCGACTTCAGAATTAACCTCCATAAGAGGGGGAATTATATGGAAAGAATCTTTGATGGTTTTATACGGTTCCTTGAGAGGTTTTCCATTAATGTAAACCACCTTATTTATTATCATAACGGTATCCCCTGGAAGCCCTATACACCTTTTAACAAAATCCTGCCTCGTGTTCAGAGGGTAATTGAATATGACTATCTGCCCCCTCTTTGGCTTTAAAAATCCCACTATCTTTTTGGTAGTATAGGGTATCTGAAGGCCATAGACAAACTTGGCACCGAGTAGAAAATCACCCGGAAGTAGCGTATCCTCCATACTTCCTGTAGGAATCTCATAGGCCTGAAGCAAAAACGCCCTTATGAAAATCACCACTACAATGGTCCATATCCAGCTTTCAATCTCTTTTTTAATCTTTTTATTCACCTTTTTCCTCCTCAAGTATTATTCTGGAAAATTCCTGTTTTTTAAGAGTTTGCATGGCTTCCTGTACATCATTCATCGTAACATTTTCAATCTCGTTTCTGATGTTAAGAAAGTAATTTTCCTCAAGATTGTAAATGCGTTCTAAAAGAATTGTATCCAGTATATCCCTGTAAGTTTCCCCTCTCTTCCTCTCCACTCCAATATAATAAGACTTTGCAAGTTGTAGTTCCTGCTCCATTATTCCATTTTCATGCACAACTTTAATTAAATTTTCTATTTCCTTTATTAACCTATCCTTTGACTCTTTGACCGTTTCAGCGGATATTTCAAAGTACCCGTGGAACCTTTCACCGTTTACTGTATAGCCCCTTGAAACTCCCGATGAGACATAATACGCAATGCCAAGGTCCTCTCTTAACCTCTTCATAAGCCTTGAATTAAACGAGCCTTCACCAAGGACGTAACTTATGAGTTTAAGTGGTAGATACGCATCTGTGCCAACACCTGGCACGGGAAGGAAATAGGATACAAATACATTGCCCAGTTTATTCTTTCTCAGTACAATCTTCTTTGAAATATAAGAGGATGGAAAAGATGGCAGTCCTACTTCTTGAGGTCTGAATTTTTCTATAACATTTACAATGAGGTCCTGTATCCTTTTCCAGTTGAGGGTTGATACAATAACAATATCAACCTGGGACCTTAGAAACTCCTTTTTGTAATAGTTCTCAATGTCCATAAGGGTCAAATTCTCTATATCCTCTTTTTTACCCGATACTGGATTGCTCAAATTACTATCAGGATACATAATCTCCTGAATTTTCCTTGAAATGAGATATTCAGGGTCCTCCTCCAGAATGGATAGCCTGTCAATTTTCTTTCCCTTAACAATATTGAAAGTCTCTATATCAGGTGTAAAATCACTCATAAAGTCAGAAAGTAGAGAAAATGATTTTTTAAGTCTCATATTGAGAAAAGCGAAGGACACAAAACTTCTGGTAAGGGATGCATGGGATTTAATCTTCGCTCCATATATCTCAAGTTTTTCAAGAAGATTACTTCTCTCATTTAATACATCTGAAAACACAGAAGCAAGACCTCTTTTTCCCACAGGGTCTTTGTAAGCTCCAGTAGAAAGAATAATGGCACCACGAGTAACAGGATAAGACCAGAGGGGCTCTGCAATAATAAGATTTACACCCTTCTTTATTTCAATACTAATTCTTTTTTTCAGCATATCAATCTTCCGTTAAAATTCCCACTGTGGCCTTATCTGGATTGAAATATCTTCTGTATATCTTCTCAAGACGTTCAAACTCAACTGAAAGAACCTTTTGAGGAAAATCATTAAAATCACTGTCGCTGGATAACAATGCAAACTCTCCAAGCGTATCACCAAGACTTCTTATACTCTCCCTTGAATACACCAAATCAGCGTATATACTGAAAATTGCCCTTTTAAACCTCTTTCTGGTAAAAAGCCCTGCAGGTGACTTTATATACTTCATCAATTTTTCAAGGGCTTTTATCGGACTCTTTTTATTTGCTATAGTTCCGGTAATTGAGTGAATGGTGCAGGCCTGGGTCTCATATACCTCTGTTGCGATACTGGTGAATACACCCTCTTTTAAAACGAGTTTTTCATAAAGATATGATTTTTTCCCATCTCCGAGCATGGTGGATATAACATCAAGATAAGGTATATCATCATGACCGAAGGGCACTGTTTTAAATAGAACAGTCAGAACCTTTGCTTTAAAACCAGTTTTTTTCATAAAAAACATCCGCATCTCATTCTGTAGGGGCTCTTTCTCACAGTATGGTACCCTGTGCATGGGACCACTCTTTTTTACTGTGGAAAATATATCCACTGCACTTTTCAGAACATCTGAGGTAACATTTCCAGAAAGAACCATAAACGCGTTTTCCGGGGTATAAAATTCTCTGTAAAATCTATAAACCTTATCCTCTGTCATGTTCCTAAGGTCAGATTCTGTGCCAATTACAGGGTATCTGTAGGGATGCAGTAAAAATGTGGTGTAAAAGAGCCTCTCTGAAAAAAGTCCGAATGGATTGCTTTCAAGGGTGAGTTTTTTTTCATCAATTACGATGTTAAGTTCTTTCTCAAAGTCCGTAAAGGACAAATTCTCCATTCTGTCCTTTTCGTAAAGGAAAACTTTTTCTGCTACACTTGAGGGAAACTGAGCGTAAAACACTGTAGAATCCCACGAAGTATAGGCATTTGAATCGCCGCCAAGTGGTGCAAGAAGCGTGGTTAAATAGTTTTTGGGATAATTGCTTGTGCCCTTAAACATGAGATGTTCAAGAAGATGCGAAATGCCACGTAGACCTTCTTTCTCATAGCCAGAACCTGCCCTGTAATAAATATTCATGTAAACCACATCAGGCACAGGCCTTTTAAGATAGTATATTACAAAACCGTTATCAAGTACAATTTTACCAAATGGAATCCTGTCTATTTTCATGAATACCTTTTAAGAGCCCTCTCTATCTCCCTCTCAATGGCCTTCTTTCGGAGTTCCTCTCTCTTTTCATATTTTCTCTTACCTTTTGCCAGAGCAATCTCTATTTTAACAAGATTGTTTTTTAAATAAATTTTCAAAGGAACTATGGTAAGCCCCTTTTCCTTAACCTTACCTATCAGCCTTTTTATCTCGTATTTATGCAAAAGGAGTTTTCTTGTTCTCTCGGGTTCTATCTTCAAAACCGTATTTTTTTCATAAGGGGAAATATGCAACTTTTTGATCCATGCTTCACCATTCTTTATTTCAACATAACTGTCCTTGAGACTCACTCTACCTTCCTTTATGGACTTAACCTCAGGGCCCAAAAGCACAATACCAGCCTCAAAGGTTTCAATGATTTCATAGTCATGTCTTGCTTTTCTGTTTTCCTGAATGATTTTTATACCACTCATTTCAAAAACCTGACTTCAACAGTGTGTGTTATCCCTGCCTCTCCCTGAAAGCCTGCAACATACGTTAGTTTCATTAATTGAGTTTGGACATTTATAGCAAAACTCACTCCGTTCAATAAATCTGAACCTGAGCCAAATCTGAGTTCCCTGTATGCATCTGTATAGAAAAAAGAGGCTGAAAATACTCTATGCAATGGTATGGTTATACCTCCGTAGTAATTTAATTTCCTCTCAGGACTTACATTAATGCTAAAAAACGGGTCAATTCCGTATTTTAAATAGGTAATTGCAAAAACAGCATCAAAATCAAGGGGTGTTCTTGGATTTAGAGACAGGCCAAGGTGTCTGATATGAACCATACCCATCAACCTTTCATAAATCCACCTTCTATACTTCAAACTAAATCCAATACCCGGGTTATACCAGCCATCAGAGGTCTCAAGATAAATTCCTGGTTCCACATACAAAACATTCAACGAATCTCTGTATATTTCCTTGCCTGCTGAAAGAATAATGCCATTGTAATAGACGTCTCCCAATACGTTACCCTGCACATCGGTTTTTGCCATCTTTCCGCTTGAGAGTATAAATAAGTGAAACCTGTACTCACCATGCGTCATTGAAAATCTTGCATAGGGAATACCAAAATTTGTGTATCCCCCGAGTATAGTGTACTTAAAAGAGTCATCAGGAAACGGCTTTCTATTAAGTTCATTTACACTACCGGAAAAAGATGCAAAATACATCCCGAAGGAAAAAAGAATAGAGATTATCAGGTTCATTTTCCAGTCTGTATAAAATTAAAATTTTTAATCTTGACAGGTGGAATTCTATACCTTGCAGGTTCTCTGAAATCATAAAGTTCAGCCATACCAATGTCCTCTGCACCTTTACCCACTGTGAGGTTTTCATCTGAGAGAATGTCAAATAGAGATACATTGAACCTCATGTTGGAGAGAGATTTCTTAATCTTTCCGTTTTCTATAAGGAATGTTCCGTCCCTTGTCATACCAGTGAAGACTAATTTCTGCATATCAACGATATTAACGTAATGAAAACGGGTTATAAGTATCCCATGTTCTGTTTCTTCTATAAGGTCATTTAGAGATTTTTCCCCCTCTTCCATCTTTATATGTGTTATCATTATGCCACCAAAAGGTGAGCCTGCATGTCCTGTAGATTCTGTCTTTGCTTTAAGTGCAGTCTTTCTGTCATAGGCTATGGCCTTAAATATTCCATTTTCTACAAAAACAGTCTTTCTCTTTGGTACACCTTCAGCATCGTATTTTACGGGGAACAGAGTGTCATCCAGCGGGTCGTCTATCAGGGTAATATTGGAGGAAAAAACTTTCTCCCCAAGTTTACCCTTCAGAGGTGAATAGCCATCCGTATGTGCTACACCGGAAAAAGCAAGATAAGGAAGGTACATGAGAAGATTAAAAAGAGCAACAGGTTCTAAAATAACCGTGTATTTACCCGGTGGTATGGTCTCTTTTTCCACAAAGGATAGTTTCCAGTCAATGGTTTCTTTTATCTCTTCTGTATCTATATCATCAGGACTCCTTAAACTCTTCTGTATCCAGAGGGAATTATCGGTTTTCTCGTCAACCACCAGAAGGTTGAGTTGTGCCTCATTAAACGCTGTTCTGAGCGAAAAACCTGTTGACTGAAACATAAACTGCCTGGCATCGTAATAAAAGAACACGCCGAAAAACCTGTAATTTTTAAAAGTATTGAATATATCACGCAAAATTTCAGCCCTTTTTACAGGAGTGAGAGCAGAAAGCTCCGGGACAGTTGCATCATATTCCCTTAAACCATCTTCCATTAAAGGAGGAAGATATGGGTCTTCAGGAGAAACCTTTGCTATACCTTCACTTTTTCTGAGTGCACTCAACAAACTATCCCTGTTAAGGTTTAAAGTCATCGCTATGCCGGTTTTCTTCCCAAATCTTGAGCGTATTGCCACACCGTCAAGGTCAGTATCTGTGGTCTGGTGGAACGTGGAATTGGAAAATCTCAACAAACTCAATCTCGTCCGGCCTGCCACAACCTCAAGTCCATCACTTTCTCTTACTCTGTTAAGTTCCCCACCTATTTTTTCTATGTCCATAATTAAATCTCCTCTATATCTAAAACCCTGCCTTTTTTGATAACCTTCACAAAAGAACCCTTCACCTTTTTTCCTAAAAATGGTGTATTCTTTGACTTTGAACGTATAAACTCTTCAGTGATGACAAACTCTTTTCTGGGGTCAAAAACCACAAGGTCTGCAAGAAAACCCTTAGCTATTCTTCCCCTGTCCTTTAGTTTAAAAATTTCTGCTGGTTTGTATGTTACAGCAGCGACAAGGTCAAATAGCGAAAGTTTATTATTACTCACAAGTTCTGAATACAGCAATGAAAAGTAGAAATCAAGTGAAATCATACCGAAAGGTGCGCTATTAAAATCTGTTTCCTTCTCATACCAGTTATGTGGGGCGTGGTCTGTGGCAATAATATCTATTGTGCCATCTTTTAAAGCATTTAAAAGAGATGCCCTGTCATTACGACTCCTTACTGGAGGATTTACCTTATACAGAGGATTGAACAGGTCAATCTCTTCCTGAGCAAGTAAAAGATGATTGGGTGTAACCTCACAGGTAACATTAACCCCTCTTTCCTTTGCATCCTTAATAATTTTCAGAGAACCAGAAGAAGAAACATGGGCTATATGTAACCTACCACCTGTAAGTTCTGCAAGTTTTATATCCCTGAAAACGGCTATCTCTTCCTGTTGGGCAGGATAGCCCTCAAGTCCCATCTCATACGATAACACTGACTCATGTGCGATTCCATGAGAAAGAGAAGAATCCTCCGCATGAGAAATTATAACAGTATCAAAAGCAATAGAATACTCAAGAGCACGCCTCATCACACTGGAATTACGCACCCATGAACCATCATCTGAAAATGCAACAGCCCCACCTTCCTTCATATCCCCGATCTCCGCAAGTTCCTCCCCCTCTCTTCCCTTTGTAATGGTACCCACAGGTAATACTTCAGCATAACCCGCCTCTTTTGCCCTTTCTATAACGAAATCAATCATTGCCCTTGAGTCTAAAGGAGGCTTTGTATTGGGCATGGCCAAAACAGTTGTAACTCCACCGTGAAGTGCGGCACGTGACCCTGATTTTATATCCTCCTTATATTCCTCACCGGGCTCCCTGAAATGAGCATGTGCATCTATAAGTCCAGGGAACAGGTATTTACCCTCAATATCCAGTACTTCAGCATTCTCATCTAAAACACTCTCTTTAACATCAACAATTGTATCCCCTTCAATAAGCACATCCCTTAAAATCTCTTTACCTTTTTCAAAATCAAGAACCTTAGCATTCTTAATTAATATCTTCTTCATTATCCCTCTCTCCACTTATAAGATGATACAGAACAGACATTCTAACAGCAACACCATTTGTAACCTGCTCAAGGATTACATTATTCTTAACTTTCATTATATCGTAATCCATTTCCACCCCCCAGTTCACAGGACCTGGATGCATCAAAAGTACATTGTCCGAAAGTTTTTCTATATCATCAGGTGTTATTGCAAAGAACTTTCTGTACTCCCTTATGGATGGGAAAAAACTCTCCTTCAGTCTTTCCTTCTGTATCCTGAGCCCCATAACAACATCCACACCATCAAGCGCCTTATTCTTATCGTAAAACACACGCGCCCCTAACTTTTCAAACTCACGGGGGACCAGTGGTGGCGGACCGAACAGCCTCACATGTGCTCCCATTTTCAAAAGACCATAAATATTGGAACGGGCTACACGAGAATGTCTTACATCACCTGCAATTAAAACATTAAGACCCTCTATTTTCCCGAACTTTTCTTTTATTGTCATCATATCCAGAAGTGCCTGGGTTGGATGCTCGTGCATTCCATCTCCAGCATTGATAATAGAAGCATTAGTATGACGTGAAAGAAAATGCGGGAGACCTGAAGAGGCGTGTCTTATAACAAAGGCATCAATACCCATTGCATCCACATTAAGCAATGTATCAAGCACAGTTTCTCCTTTTAAGAGAGCACTCTGCGAACTGGACACATTAATCGTGTCAGCAGATAGTCTCTTGGCTGCAAGTTCAAAAGAACTCCTTGTCCTCGTGGAAGGCTCAAAGAACATAAAGCATATTGTTTTTCCTCTGAGAGTGGGTATCTTCTTGATTGGCCTTTTCAGCACCTCCTTCATTGAAAAGGCAGTTTCAAGGAGAAGTTCTATCTCCTCTTTTGTAATGTCTTTAAGCCCCAAAAGGTCTTTGCGCCTTAATCCCTTCTGCATCCCTTGAATTATATATGTAGCAAGGTGTTTAATCAATCATAAAAAATCGCAGAAACATTATTACTCTACTGCACCACGATTTTTACGGTTTTCTTCCATCTATCCGTTCTCATAACAAGAAAATATATGCCTGATCTTAAGCCAAGCGGTGATATTTTAATGTGATGAATTCCTCGTTTCAAATATGCTGACAGCAGTTTTTTTACAAGTCTGCCATCTGCGTCATAAAGATTAACCTCTACCCTCGTTCTCCTCAAAGTCGTAAAACTTATATGTCTTTCTTTGCCAAGTATTAAAGTGTTCTTATAATCTTCACCAATCTCTTTTTCCTGAATAGAAGTTGTGCCTATATAGAGTGCATTCTGCTTTACTTCAAGATAAAGAGCAAGGTCTTTTGAAGTTATTCTGCCATCCTCATCCACATCAAGCCACAGTGCCACATAAAGGTCATACCATCCCTCTTTCGCACTATCAGGTATTACAAATTTTCTTAAAACCACAGAAGAAGTATCAGGCTTAATCAGGGCACTGTCATCATTTTCAGGGTCACTTATAAATCCCGTACTGTCGCTATATATGGATGCTCCAAGGAGTATGTTTGAATGGGCATTTTCTGCATAGGAGTAAACACGGTAATAGATTGTAAATGTATCACCCCTGTTCAACACTGTATCGGACAATGAAACTGAGGTTAAGACAAACGGTGTCCCGATATATATACCACCCGGGTTATAATAATGCTCCACAATCCATTTCCATAAATATCCGGCATCCGCCCATCTTGAACTTCCCCACTGACACATTCCCCTTCCATGACCAAAACAACTGTGCCCTCTGCATATTGTATCACTAACACAGGGCCAGTAAGTTCCATCTCCCGCATATCCATCACCACAACCGCAATTATTGTTTTCAGCTGAATACTCGCTCCTTGCCACTACACCATCCTTTGAAAGCATAATACCTGCTGTTATCTCTGCTGCATAATAAACGCTCTGATATACATCGCTTCCATCCCACACCTGACAGTAGGTTGTATTGCAAATGTCATAGTTTGCCGAGAGTGGATGTGCGACATACCACGCAGCATAAGACCTGTAAGCAAGGGCTCCCGCTCTCAAAGAATGCGTATTCCACGATGCAATCCACTCATCATCAAGACCACTTGCAACATAGTACTCAAAGCTCATAACAGACACATCCTGACAGTCAGCACCCGTGCAGTTGGTTCCAACCCTTATGGAAGACGGTGGGTCTAAAACAGCCCTCTTTTCAGAATTTATTGCGTTTTTTTTTACCTCTGGAGTATGAGAATTGCCGGTACCAGGGCTTTTTTTCTCTTCTTTAAATACAATTCCCCTGCCTTTTTCCATTGATACTTGAAGCACTACATTTTCTTCAAGACGGTATATCTCCCTGTAATACGTCTTATATCCGTTTTTTGCAAGTATAATCGTATCCTCTGGAATAAAATCATGGGTGATTTGCACATGCTCTTTCGGCAATGAGAATTCAAATACCCCATTTTTATCTGTCATTGTACTTATATTTTTACTTTTTACACTGACCTTTACACCCTCTATGGGCTTACCATCATGGTCAGTAACATACCCCCTTATAATCCATATACCTTCCACCTGTGGTGGGAAAATGTCCTCTGTATGTTCTGGTGAAAGATAAACGGTCACATTAAGAACCGTGTCTCTTTTAACTTTGAAATTGGCTGAGAGTGGGAAATAACCATCCTTTGTAAATACAAACATGTAATCACCTGCTTTCAGAAGAACCTTCCATTCTCCGTTAACATGCTCTCTGAGTATCGTGTTTTTCCCCTTAAATACACTAACCTCACAGGATGTTCTCCTCCCCGTATAAGCTTCCTTTACTGTAAAATTAATCGTTCCTTTAAAAAGCCCTGAAAATCCTAAAATCAATAGCATTAAATTCATCATACCTTCAACTCTCCAACAAAATTGGTGTTAATTACTTTCTTTATTTCTTCATAAGGATAGTGTCTCAATGCCCACATGAGTTTTACTACAAGTACTTCAAGGCTCTGGTCATAACCTTCAATTGCGCCAAGTTCAAGTGCCCTTCTTCCCACATCATAGCACTGCATTCTCGTGACTCCATGCAGGCATTGTGAAGTAATTACAATGGGAACCCTTTTCTCACGTGCTTTTCTGAAGAATGATTCAAAATTGTATGGAATATTTCCAGTGCCAAAAGCCTTGATAATTATGCCTTTAATCCTCTCATTATCAAGCAAAAATTCAAGGTCTGTAACATCCTGCCCTGGAATAAGAGATGTAACGAAAACATCAGATTCAAAGCCCTTTATCACTCTAATTTTTCCTCTGTGCCTTCGGGGAACATCCGATGAGAGTTCTATCTCTATACGAATTTCCCCTGCATCTCTGTTGTTAACAGTTTGAAATGCATCAAGTTTTGACTCTGATGCCTTGGTGGCTCTTGCACCCATAATAATCCTTTCATCAAAAACAATATAAACACCACTTATATCAAGTGTTGCTACACGTATAGCATTTATGAGATTGCGCCTTGCATCTGTGTATAAGGCATAGGCTGGAATCTGTGAGCCTGTCAAAATTATGGGTTTACCAAGATTCTGTATTGCTATGGACAAAGCAGAGGCTGTGTAGGCCATCGTGTCAGTGCCATGGGTTATTACAAAGCCATCATAATACGCATAGTTTCTTTCAATTGCATCTATTATAATGTCCCACTCATGAGGAGTCATATTGGTGCTGTCCATATTGGCTATATACTCAAGGTCTATGTGGGCTATATCCTTTATTCTTGGCTCTATGCTCATGAGAATATCTATTGCCTCCCTTTCGTCATCGGGAGGTACAAGTGTACCATGGGCACCTTTCTTCATTATAATGGTACCTCCGCAAAAAAGAAGGAGTATTCTGGGCTTGTTCATACTTTTAGTATAAAGGGAACTGGATGTTAATCAGAAAGGAGAGTAATTAATTGAAAATCGTTCAGATGGATACCAATAAAACCATCTATAAACTCTGGCTTAATGCAATCATCACCGTCTCTTACTTTTAAAGAACTCCCACACCTCATTTACCATCTCTATATCATGATTCTGTCTGTTAAAGTAATGCTCATACAGTGCCGAATATTGCTCTTTTATACTTGGTGCCGAATGCCCTCCACCATGAACTTTGTATAATACAACTTCTGTTGAGTCTATGCCACCTGAATATACGAACCTTTCCACCACCCCTCCATCATCAGGGTCAAGGTCAGGAAAGGTATCAACAGATGGAACTGTATCTGTATGGTCTATATTAATCCAGAGAAGTACAGCACTATCTGTTGGCATTGCCGTCCCATTTACAGTATCTGGTGGATTTCCCAGAAGTCCACCTTCATACGGCATATGATTGTCATCAGTGCCATTCATAAACAACACAGACACAGGAACATGTGGGTCAGGGCACTCGGATACAGCTGGCATAGACGCAGCAACTGAAGCCACAGCCGCTATTTTATGGGGGATACACACAGCAAGCCTTAAAGCCATAAAACCACCATTTGAAGTGCCAGATACATATATGCGGGTAGTATCAATATTGTACAACTTTGAGAGGGTATCAATTAGCACCTCTATGAAGTGCACATCATCCGCGTCAGAATTTACTGTGCAATCACCCCTGCAATCATTCCATGTAGGCTTTCCGTAAGCACCATTCAGACCCTCCGGGTAAACTACGATGAACTTCTCCGAATCAGCAAGTTTCATCCACAATTTATACGGCGTCTTATACCTACTTTCACCGGTCATATCTTCAATGTAAATTCCTCCACCGTGTAACTCAAAAACAACAGGCAGCCGAACATTGCCAGCATTTTTAGGCACATACAGGGCATACCGCCTCTTTGTTCCATCAACTGTAATGTAACTTGTGACTGCTATATGGTCTGAGTCTGGGTGTCCAGAAGGCCAGATATGTGCACATCCAATTAGAACCAGAAAGAAAATCACACTCCATCTAAACATGAAAACCTCCACTGATTTTCACTCTAATAACATGTCAATAAAGGCAAAAGTAAGATTATAAACATCTCCCGGCCATCTTGCCGAAGTGTAGTTTCTATCAACAACCTTAAATCCCCACCTTAGATTGGTCTCTGAATCTCTGAATAAAGGCACAGGTCCGTGTATAAATTGTTTTTCACTGGCAAGCACTTTCTTTACCTCATCTTCCACAGTCTGACCGGGATAGGTCAAATAATAGTCACCAAGATTGTGTCTTGTGAGGTAATAAGCCAGAAGCTCCTGTTTTTTCAGAAGAGAAGTAGTTTTATACTCATAAATAACTGATTTTCCAGTGCTTGCATCAATACTTCGGGCAAGTAACAAAGGACCATGGCATATGGCAGCAACTTTTTTTCTCATTCTAAAAAACTCCACCACTTTTTCCTGTAAGACACTGGATTCAAGGTATTCCCGAACACCTTTATGATGTCCACCGGGTAAAAATATGCCATCATACTCATCCACTTTAATATCTTCATATCTTATTGGACTCAAAAACTCCTTACTTTGTTCCATATTTTTATAGGCAATAATCGCATCATCTTTGGCCACAAGCAGAGCCCTGAAAATACCGAGCCCATTGCCATTAAGCATAATTTCATCAGCTTTCGGAACATCTCCAGATGGTGTGGCGAATACAACCTTTATGCCTCTTTCCGTAAGAAGCTTCCATGGAATAGCACTCTCCGTGGGGTCAAATCCGTAAGTGGCAAGTGGCATCAAAATCCTTTTCATAATCTCCTCCTTACTTGAATAAATTTTAATCTCACCCCCTGTGTAATTCTTTTAAGGATGATAAATAAAACTCTGATAGCGTTTCCCCTTCCAACAGATAATTGGTATCAATTATCAAACATTCAGAAATATATAAGAATCAGGCTACCAGAACACATTTAATATAAAGCAGTGGTTTAATTTGTTCAAATATATTACACAGTCAGTAAAATGTAAATAACGAGTAAACTTATAATGAAAAATGGCACAGAATACCGGTGGAAACGGGAAATAAAGCCCTCTTTATCCGAAAGCCTGAGGACTATCAGGTTGGCTAAAGAGCCGATTATTATACCTGTCCCTCCTACGTTCGTTCCATAGGCTATGGCAAGAAAATCATGTGAAAATTTGCTTGTGAAAATGGCCGATGGGACATTGCTCATAACCTGAGAGAAAATTGCTGACCAGAGGAATGTACCTTCCCTTGTGTGCACGTTTAAATGGTCAGCAATTCTGATAACAATGGGTATATTTGCTATAAGCGAAAACAGCACAAACATGAGAATAAACAGTAAAATAAGCATAAAATCGGTGTCTTTTATTACCTCAAAGGCGAATATCAAATACACTATAAATACAAACGGTGCAAAGTACCTTATATTTTCTGTCAAAAGTGCTATGATAAATAAAATCATCAAAAACAAAGACAGAATAAAGAGTTTTCGGTTGTAATTTTCTGAAACCTTTTTGTCTTCCCTTAAGACAATATCATCCCTGTAAAAGGTAAATGCTGTTATGAGTAACACCCCCACACACATAAAGACAAAAAGCGGGAACATCCTGACAATGAAGCCCATAAAGGAAATTCCCCAGTTATGCCACAAAAATATGTTTTGCGGATTACCAATTGGTGTAAGAAGAGAACCGGCATTCACGCCAAGTGCCAGAAGCACAAGCAAATTCCTCATATCATTCTCCATCATGTTTTGAAGGCTTAATGCTACTGGAATCACTATAAACAGGGTTATATCGTTGGTGAGGAATGTAGAAAGAAGAATAGATAATAAAACCATGAAAAATGCCACCTGCCGCTCCACTCTAAGTTTTTTTAATACACTCCATGCGAAGCTATCAAAAAATCCGCTGAGCTTAAATCCTGTAGTTATAAGCATTAAAGCAAAAAGCGTAAGAATGGTCTTTATGTCAATGTAAGAAGGGTATTCCGATATTTTATATGGGTACAGCACCGTCAATATCAGTAATAAAAGAGATAGCAGGAAAAACAGCGCCTCTTTTCTTACAAATTTAACTACTTTTTCGGTCATATTAAAATAAAATGGGCGGGATAACCCGCCCATTTTTCATGTTCATAATGAATGTTCCTTTTCACATTGCAAGGTCTTCAAGTTCTTTTTCCCTGAATTCCATGAGAATTGGAGCCTCGTCAAGGGAACGACCCGCCTCATAGTCAAATGCACCCTGCACATTTTCGGCCACATAGGAGAATATGAGACCTACCTTTATGTCAACCGGGCATGCCTCTGTACAGAGCCCACATCCTATACAGGAAGGTGTTATGTGCGCAAGCCTTCCCCACTGGAAGAAAATCGGGTCCTCTGGCATTCTCACAGCACCTTTGCTTTCAAGCATATCCATATAAACCTCTGCATCCCATGTAAGTGAAGGAGACTTGAAGAAGCATTCTTTACAGAAACATATGGGGCAGTTTTCCATGCAGTTCTTACAGTTTATACACTTTCCGAAGAACTTGAGCTGACCGTCCATTCCACCGTATTCATCAGCAAATGCCTTAAACTCCTTTTCTCTCTCTTTAAGACGCTTATCCTCCATCTCTGCAAGTTTTTTGTCTCTTTCTTCGGGAACATCCACAAGTTCAAGTCCAAGAGATTTGAGAAGTTCCTCACCTCTATCTGATATGGGTATGGCCATTATTCCCTCATCAATACCTAAATAGGTAAGAGTTATATCACCAAAATTAGGTGTGAACCTCTTGCATCTTCTACATGACCCACGCAGTTTATCCTCATCTTCAGGTAAATCCACAGGATTATTTAGATACACCCTGCGTGGATAGGCACCAACACAATCAAAACTTATAATAATGAGGTTATCAAGTTGAATCTGCTTGTATTTTGTGAGCTCCACAACACCCCTTACCTCACATGGCCTCAATACAACTGCAACAGGTTCAGGCAGGGGCTTATCCTTCGTAAGTTTGGATACCGCCGTGGCTCCACTTGAGCCCATAAATGGAATAAAAACCTTTGTGTTCTCAATATCTTCAGGCTCTTTCAAGAGATAGTGCCAGGCTCCCTGGCCGGGATACATTTCTTTTTGGGCAAGAACACCTTTTACAAGGTCTTTTCTTCTGAGTTCTGCAAGAAACCAGCCTGCCGATTTATTTGGGTCACCTTTTTTAATCCATGCACCTTTAGCCATTTAAAAGCCTCCTATTTCCACTTCTTTGATAGATCTGAAGGTCCCATTTCCTTGAGTCTTTTGGTGAAATCAGTTACGACTCTCTGGAACTTTGCTCCTTCGGATGCACTTATCCATGCAAGAAGTACTCTTTCATGGGGCAATCTCAAAGATTCAAGTATGGTCTTTACAATTTTAACCCTTCTTCTCGCCTTCAGGTTACCTGTGATATAGTGACAGTCACCGGGATGACATCCACCTATCATAACTCCATCGGCACCTTCTCTCAGTGCCCTCAAAAGATAGACAGGGTCAACGGTTCCACTACAGGGAACCCTTATGGGTCTTACATTTGCAGGATACTGCAGCCTTGATGTTCCTGCAAGGTCCGCTGCACTGGAGGTACACCAGTTACAGAAAAATCCCACTATTTTGGGTTCAAATTCGCCCACTTTAAACCTCCTTATTTCAAAGATTCGTTAATAATTTCAAGCATTGTCTTTGCTTCAAGTGACCTTACCTCTGCCGCACCAGAGGGACATGCATTTACACATGCGGCACATCCATCACACAAAATCTCTCTTACCTTCGCAACCTTTTCTTCGGGATCTATGAACCTTGCATCATATTCACATGCACTCACACACAATGCACATCCTGCACACTTTCTGTAGTTTGTGTAGGACACGAATCTGCCTGCTTCCGGATGCGGCATCATTTTGCCCTTTGGGACAAGCTGAAGAATCCCGAATGCCTGTGCTTCGCCATCCTTTATCTCTTCTTCCTCTGTCATGGGTTTGTGCATGTAACCTGCAACGAATATTCCCTTTGAACCTAAGTCATGTGGCCTTAATTTTATGTTGAGCTCATCGTGTGGACCATCAAGGAATTTGAATAAATTATCATCATCCACTTCAAAACCAAGTTTTTTCGCAAGTTCTGCGTGTTTTTTGGTGTCAGCATCTACCTTTATGACAATATCTGTTCCCATATCTTTAAGGGTCTTTTCCATGTCTACATTCCCCATGGGGTCAAAGAATTCCACTTTTAGCCCTTTTTGCATAAGAGCCTTGATCTTATCCTGATTCTCACCACATATACATGAAACAGGCATACCTATGGTCACTTTCTTTCCTTTTTCAAGGAGTTCTTCTGCAAGGGTAAGCGCTTTATTACATGTAGCCCTTGATGTTGAAGTGGTATTATTCTTGACGAGACCACAAACAATGCCCACATGGTTCTTATCAGTGAAATCAGCTGCATTAAGTTCTACATTAACTGCCGGGGCAAAAAGAACTGCCCCACCTTTTTCTGCATACACCTTCTCATCATCTTCTCCCTGGGTGAAGTTGAGTACAAAATTACCAGCATAACCCTCAAGGGATTTAATTTTAACATTTGCGAGAAGTCTTACATTTTCAGCATCCCTGAGTTTATTCAAAAGGCGTTCCTGCATTGGAGTATGGGGGATGATATCATCCTCTGATACAACCACAACCGGTAATCCTGTTCTTTTTATTGATAGGGCAGCAGAAAGGGCAGCGGTTGATGTCCCTATTATCAGAGTGGTATTGTGATAGTCTTCAATAGGCATGGGCCACTGCTTTCTGTCTTTAACCTTCTTTCTGGAAAATGCAAGAAGCCTCTCCTGAACTTCAAGTGATTTACCAAACTCCTTAAGCTGTGCAACATCTGCATAAACAGGGTCAAGGCCTGCCTTCGCCACGGTTTGCATTATCACAGGCTGTTTCAAAAATGGAGAACATGCACCTGCAACAAACCTGTGGAAGTTACCGTTTTTGATAAATGAGATAACCTTATTCTGCCCCTCTGGGATGCACATGTAATCCACTACAATAACATCCGTATAATCTTTCTCAACCCTCTTTTTAAGTTCATTAACATCAATGCCCTGAAATTCTGCGCCGCACTTACAGATGGCAAGTCCTATTCTCAAATCATCAACTTCATCATAATTGGGAAACTCTATTTTAGGGGGCTGCATTTTCACAGGCTCTGACAGGTATGGAGCACTTTCCACCACAACGGCTGCAGCATCGTAAAGGGAGTCCACTGTGGACTTTGAACCATGAGCTTCACCAATTACAAACACCCTGTCTTTTGTGGTTTCAAGTGAATGCTCTTTTGTTGCAAGGTATCCATTTTCTTTCTGCTTGAGATTCAGTTTACTGGCAAACTCAGCAAGTTCAGATGGTGGTTTTTCTGAAAGGCCTAAAACAACAAGTTCAAACTTTTCATTACTTATTGAAGGTCCATCAGTGACATTGATTTCATCAGTCTTTATCAGCTTTATGCCCTGTTCTTTTGCCTCATGTAACAACCTGACATTGCCCTTTCCATAGAAATTGGGAATTGAGTAATAAATGGAAACCTCCATTTCAGGATATAATTCTTTATAGGCAATAGCGGTTTTGACAACTGAATAAAAGTGGTAATAACTTGTATAACTTTCACTTTTCAGGGTAAACGGCACAACAAAACCAACCTTCTTTAGCATGGTGCCATCTTCTCTCATGAAGGCCTCTTCCACCGTCTTCCCACCATAGATGAGTCGCTCTGCCTCACTCAAGGTAATTACATTATCAATCTTACCATATCCATATTTTTCAAGTTCTTTCTGTGCTGGTTCAAATTCAGAAGCGATAATGAAAATATCACCATCAAACTCTTCCTTTAAGGTCTCTTCCTTTGTATTTATTGCACCAACAGGACACAGTGCTTCAAGTTCAGATGGATTGATTTCAACTGATTCATCTTTTATGTAAATTCCACCAAGTGGTCTTTTTATGTACTTTACACCTTTCCCCACACACTTATGGCACTCTATACATTTTGACTCGTCAACAAATGGGGTGGTTCTTGAAACTTTTATCCTAACTCCGCTATCAGAGACAGCAATATCCTCAAGTTTAACGTTGTGCCATATTTCAACAGTGGGCAGCCTGTTTAAAAAGAATCTCAAACAGGTATTACAGATGTTTCTTGGGTTTTCTGAAAGAAACAGGTTGGGAACATCCCCCAAAAACCTGCCCTTGTTAAGTAGCAATACTGTATAACCGGATTTACCGTAATTGGCTGCCGCTCTCTGCCCTGCAACATTTGAGCCGTAGATTATAACATGTTTTTTCATTCCTGCCACCCCGTTAAGGCAAACCCTATGAACGGGTCAAATTCTTTTCTGTGCTTTTTCAGTATCTCAAAGTTTCTGTAATCAGGGAACAGTATGGGGCTGATTCTTTTGGTTTTTATTCCAGCTTCTTCAAGCTCTTTCTCCCACTTTTCCACGTGTTTTAAGGTTAATTTCTTGCCAATATTGTTTTTAGCGGCATTCTGTGCGGCAAAAATACCAGCCCTTCTGCCAAATACATTATAATCAAGCACAGAGTTGCCCATCAATCTATTTTTGCCGTGAACTCCACCTGAGGCCTCACCAGCCACAAAGAGGTTGGGAATATTTGTCTCTGTCCTTTCATTTATCTCTATACCACCATTCTGATAATGGAGTGTAGGATAGACCAGCATGGGCGTTTTTCGTATGTCTATACCAAACCTGTGAAACTGTCTCAGCATTGCAGGAAGCTGTTTTTCAATTGTACCCGGTCCAGAAAGTTCCTCTATTACAGGAGAATCAAGCCAGATACCAACCCTGCCTGTTGGTGTGGTAACACCAAGTCCTCTTGCACATTCTCTTATAAAGGACGCGGCCTCAACATCCCTTGGTTCAAGTGGGAACACGAAGAGCTCGCCATTTTTATTCACAGGCTGTCCTCCAAGCCCTCTAACTTTTTCTGTTATTAAAAATCCCCATATTTGTTCCGGGAAAACTGCACCGGTGGGATGGAACTGAACAGTATCCATGTCCCTTAATTTTGCTCCCACACGGTAGGCAAGAACAACACCGTCTGCCGTGGCTCCATAGTGATTGGTGGTGGGAAAGCCCTTAATATGCAACCTTCCAAAACCACCGGTTGTGATGACCGTTGATTTTGCTCTTACGACAATAAACTCACCTGTCTCTGTCTGCATTAAAAGGGCACCGGCAACTCTACCTTCCTCATCAGTGAGTAATTCTACAGCAGGAGAATATTCAAGTACGGTTATAACATCAGGATGATTCTTCACCTCATCCCTTAAAACCCTCATTATCTCTGCACCGGTATAGTCACGGGCTGAGAGCATTCTTCTCCTTGATGTTCCACCACCGGGCTTTGTCTGAAGGTGTCCGGTCTCGTCTCTATCCCACATCACACCAAGTTCCATCAGGAATTTAGTAATAAAGGGAGCCTCAGAAGTTAACACTTTTACGAGCTCGGGCTTATTTGCAAAGTGCCCTCCTCCCATAATGTCAAGCCAGTGTATAACAGGGGAATCATGGGGATTAACTGCAGCCTGCATTCCACCCTGAGACATCATGGAATTGGCATCACCTATCCTTAACTTCGTGGCAAGGAGCACGTTCTTTGCACCCTCTTTCATTGCCCAGATGGCTGCCTGAGCACCGGCTCCTCCACCGCCTATAATAAGCACATCAACGTCAAAGTCAGGGTCCGAAAGGTCAACCTCATTGGGTTTTACCCTTGCATGGGATTCAAGGAGGTCAACAACCTTTGCTGTGAGTTTTTCACCTTTATTGGGACCTACCCTTATCTCCTTTCTCGCATCTGGCTGATAATCTGGATGGTACTTGGACAGGACCTCATCCCTTTCCTCAAGTGTCATGGGCTCCATTACTTTAAGTCCCTGCTTTGCCCGCTCAACCCTCTTTGGTCTTGTTTTTTCGACCATTTCAAGAGAAGGCCACATGCTCTCAGGATAGCCTGGAAAACTCTTCATTTTCTTCCCCCTATGTTATCTTAAAGTTAATGTCTCTTTCAGCATATCTCTTTTTGAGTTCATCAGGAGAAAGAGACATGATTTCTTCAAACTCTTTGTCAAATTTACCCTGCTCTATATCTTCAATTCTCTTGTAAAGGAATTCGGGCTTCGGCATCATATATTTTCCATAGAGTCTTCTTGCAAGCAAGGCTATATTGTACTGTGCCATTTCAGCAGGACACCTCATTGTACAGAGTCCACACATGATACAGTCAAAAGAAAGGTCTGCCGCAAGTTCAAGGTCACCCCTCATAATGGCCTGTATGTAGTCCATAACCTTCAATTCCTGCGGACATACCTTTGAACAGGCGTTACATCCAAGACATCTGAATGCCTCTGGATAAAACTTCTGGAAGGTTGTTATATCGGGTTTTACCTCATCAATATCGTAAATGGCCTTCTGTGCTGGTGTAAATGGAAGCTGAGCAAGATACATACCCGGTTGCACCACTGTCTGACATGCAAGTCCACCCCTTAATTTGTAATCACCTGGAAGTCTGTAAACAGTAGCACATGCGCCACAGAAACCCTCTCTACATCCAACACCCTTTTTGAGCTGATAACCGGCATACTCAATGGCATTCAGTATGGTGGACCCTTCGGGAACCTCATACTTCTGCCCCATTATAAACACTGGAACCATCTTTGCCTGGGGCTTTCTCTCTTCTTCTTTATTTAAAACTTCTTGTTCTGCCATTAAAAAGCCTCCCTATTTCGTTATTAATAATCCTCGGTCAAAACTTCAACCATTCTTATTATCTGTTTCTTATTGAGATTTCTGAGTTGCATGGCACCTGAAGGACATACAGCAGCACAGGCTCCACATCCTTCACACAGAGCCTCATTAACAACAGAAACCTTCTTTTTGGGGTCAATTGTAATTGCACCATAGGCACATTGTTCCTTACATATTCCACAACCAGCGCATACCTCTGTGTTAACATTGGCAACGAGGGGGTCTTTTGTGAGTTTTGGTTTGGCAAACATTGACAATACCTTTGCAGCAGCACCAGATGCCTGAGAAACTGTATCAGTAATATCCTTTGGGAATTGGGCTGCACCTGCTATGAAGATACCCGCTGTGACTGTTTCAAGAGGTCTGAGTTTAAGATGCGCACCATTGAACCATCCGTATTCATCCTGAGGTATTCTCAGTTTCTGGGCGAGTTCTTTTGTGCCCTCGGAAGGTATCATTGCATTGGAAAGAACAACGAGGTCTGCCTCTATCTCAACCTTCTGGCCTGTCAGTGTATCAGCACCCCATACAACCACCTTATCACCACGCTGGAATATCTTTGATACCTTACCTCTCAAGTAAATGAGGTCTCTTTCTTCTCTCACCCTCTGTACAAACTCTTCATAGCCCTTTCCATTGGAACGTATATCTATATAAAAGTTATAGGCAACACCATCATGTACAACGTGTTTGTAAAGCATAGCCTGTTTTGCAAGATACATACAGCATATTCTGGAACAGTACGGCACACCATGTGCAGGGTCTCTTGAACCAGCACATGAGACGAATACCACTGTTTTGGGTATCTTGCCATCAGACGGCCTTCTTGGAACGCCAGCCGTTGGTCCTGATGCAGCAAGCAACCTTTCAAAGGCAAGGGCATCAATTACATCTGGTATTTTACCGCCACCATACTCCGGCAGTTTCTCCATGGGCATAAGGTCAAAACCTGTGGCAACAATTATTGCTCCAACCTCAACCTCTATAATCTCATCTTTTAAGAAATGATTGATTGCCTTGGGTTCACATTTTTCCTCACACAGGCGACATTCAGAACAACCAGAGCAGTTTATACACCTTGTGGATTCTGCCACAATCTCGTCTTCTTTCGGTGTCATCACAACTTCCTTAAAGCCCTTTATTCTCTCCTCAACTGGAAGTTTATTTTCGGGCATTCTTGGAAGTATAACGGCCCTGTTTATGTCACCTACAAGATTACTCTTAAATGGACCTTCATGTTCTCTTCCTTTATAAAGGTCCTCTCCTTTAAACATTCTGTCAATGGAAATAGCAGCACGCTTACCATGTCCAACAGCATCTATAAAGGTATTGGGTCCTGTTACAACGTCTCCACCTGCAAATACCTTTGGATTGGAGGTCTGGAATGTAACTGTGTCAACCTTAATGGTGCCCCACGGTGTAAGTTCTATACCACTGTTCTCTCCGAGGAAGGAAAGGTCGGGCTTTTCACCTATTGCAAGAATAACGTTGTCCACTTCCATTTCAAACTCAGAACCCTCTATGGGAACGGGTCTGCGTCTTCCTGAAGCATCCGGTTCACCAAGTTCCATTCTGATGAGTTTAACTTTTTCAACTTTGCCATTTCCGATAAACTCCACCGGATTCGCAAGGAACATGAACTTTACTCCCTCCTCCATGGCATCGTGGACTTCTTCAGGTATTGCAGGCATTTCCTTCTGCGACCTTCTGTAAACCACAGTAACATCTGCACCAAGTCTTAAAGCCGAACGGGCAGCATCCATAGCACTGTTACCACCACCAACAACCAGAACCTTCTTGCCTAACTCAACATTCTCGTCAAAGTTAATTTTCTTCAAGAAATGGGTTGCGTGGTAAATACCTTCAAGGTCCTCACCCGGTATTCCCATACTCCTTGACTTATGAGCACCTGCCGCAACAAATACTGCATCGTAATTGTCCACTATTTCCTTAAACTCTATGTCTTTGCCAACTTTAGTATTATACTTAATTTCAGCGCCTATTTTCTCAACAAGCTCCACCTCTTTCTGCAATACATCCTTGGGTAACCTGTATTTCGGGATGCCCACAAGGAGCATTCCGCCACCCTTTGGAAGCGCCTCATAAACTGTAACCTTATACCCCTTCTTTCTTAAATCAAAAGCTGCCTGAAGCCCGGCGGGGCCCGCTCCAATTATGGCTACTTTTTCCTTTCTTTCCTTCTCTACAGTAAGGTCTATATTTGGACCACCAAACTTCTCAAATTCCCAGTCAGTAACAAATCTCTTTACATCCCTTATACCGACTGCCTTGCCATCAACCAGCTGTCTTTTACATGCGCCTTCACATGGATGGGTGCATATTCTCGCCGCAGATGCGGCAAAAACAAAGTCTCTCTCCTTTCTGACAATTTCCCATGCTCTATCGTATCTTCTGGCCTTTGTAGCCATTACATAGCCATGAGCATTTAAATGAATAGGACACGCGGCCGTACAGGCAGGAGTACCTCTTTTGTCAATGGTAAATACACTGGGAACTGCCTGATCAAAGGGTCTGTATATGGCCTTTCTTGTAGAAAGACCTCTATCAACCTCATTTATCATGTCAACGGGACAGGCCTCTGTACAGTCTCCACATCCCTTACAGATGTCCCAGTCTACAAAGGGAGACCTCTTGCGTATTTTCACCTTGAAGTTTCCGACATAGCCCTCAACACTCTCTACCTCAGAGTAAGTATAGAGGTGTATGTTGGGATTCTGGGAAGCATCGGTCATCTTTGGCGTTTCTATACACTGCGGACAGTCCAGAGTGGGAAACGTCTCGGAAAGCAAAATCATCTTACCACCAATGGATGGCGTCTTTTCCACAAGGTAAACTTCATAACCTGCCTCAGCAATATCTAAAGATGCCTGAATGCCTGCAATTCCACCGCCAATAACAAGTGCTTTCTTGTTAATGGAAATCTCATAGGGTATGTAGGCCATATTGTTTTTCACACGCTCAACGGTGGCTTTTACTATTCTTATGGCTTTTCTGGTGGCTATTTCTGGCTCGTGTTCATGTGGCCATGATACCTGTTCACGAATATTCGCTATTTCTACTCTGTATGGATTTAAGCCGGCCCTCGCTGCCGCATTTCTGAAGGTCCTCTGATGCAGTGAAGGTGAACAGTTGGCAACCACTACTCCGTTTAATTTGTACTTTTTGATGGATTCAATTACCAATTGCTGCCCTGGTTCTGAACACATGTAAACATAAGTTGTGGAAAATACTACACCCGGTATCTTTCTGGCCTCCTCTGCCACCTTCTTCACATCAATAACACCTGCGATATTCAAACCGCAGTGACATACAAATACCCCAATTCTTGGTTTTTCAGACATTTACAATAGCCCCCTTTCTTTCAAAAGCGGTCTTGGGTCAACGTAATGAGGTTTAAAACCTAATTTTTCCTCTTCAAAGCCAAAAGCAAGTGCCATAAGCTGGGTAAAATACAAAATTGGCATTGGATGGAAATCGGGATGCCGTTCTTTTGCCTCTTTCTGCCTTCTGTCAAGGTTGAAGTGACACAACGGACACGAGGTAATAATGAGGTCGGCTCCAGCCTTCCTTGCTTCCTCAACAATGAGGTTGGTTCTATCAGCCACAAGGTCTTTTCTCGGAACAGTCTGATACGCACCGCAGCATTCAGTTTTCACGTTGAGGTCTATCACGCTGGCACCAAGTGCCTCCATAAGGTCCTCCATTACAGTTGGCTGCTCCATATTATCTATGGCTATTTCATTCGGCCTTAAGAGAAGACAGCCGTAATATGAAGCCACCGTTATTCCTGAAAGAGGTTTTTTAACAGCCTTTTTTACCTTATCAAAACCTATTTCGTCCCTCAAAAGTTCAAGAAGATGTATAACCTCAACGCTGCCATCGTATGTGGTGTTCTCAAGATACATGATGGCATTTATAACTTCCAGTTTGTCTTTGTTTTTTCTCACATAGTAGTTGGCCCTTTTCAGAGTGTTAAAACACATGGAGCATAGAGTAAGCACTCTCTTCTCACCAACCTCCTTCACTCTGAGAAGGTTTCTCACGGGTGCAACCTTGTGCATCACATTATCCTCAGAAAGCCCATAAACAGCGCCACAACAGTTCCATCTGTAAAGGTCGTCCAGTTCGTAATCAAATACACCGGCAACAAGTCTCGCCGTATCCTCAAAATTTTTAGCAGTTGCCTTTAATGTACATCCCGGATAGTAGGGAATTTTAACGGTCATTTATTCCTCCTTGAATTATGGAGTCATTTTTCGGAATGCGGATACCAGTGCAATTGGTGGTAGTTCTTCCAGATCTTCCTGTGGTATTCTGTTTGGATGAACAAAATCATAATTGTTTCTCAGTTTTACAAGTCTCAGTGCCTCCATAATAGCTGCTATGTCAATTCCTTTTGGACACCGCACAGAGCAAATAAGACAGGCAAGACATACCCACGGTGTATTGGATTCAACCACCCTGTCAACTTCCCCTATCTGCAAAAATTTCATGGTCTGGGAAGGTACTATGTCCATTTCATCCGCACTGGGACATCCTGAGGTACACCTTCCGCACTGATAGCAGTCATAAACGTTCTGACCGCTTATGCGGTTTATAAGATCAACATTCTGGACTTTCTCACGGGTTAATTTAAGGACTCCCAAAATTAGCCTCCTTATTTCTAAAAGTAAGCATCTGCTCAATTATAATTAATACAGGACGGACAATCAAGAGCAAGTTTATTTTTTAACAAGCTCAGTCCTTCTTTAAAACCACCTTGCCTCCCAGTATTACGGTATCAACGATATTATGACCCGTCTCATAAAATATATGCATGTAAGAGTGAGCATTTAGTAACACTATATCAGCTCTTTTGCCTTTTTCTATGGAACCTGTAATTTCTCCTTTGCCCATGGCACAGGCTGCATTCAATGTGGCAGCAATTAGAGCCTCCTCTGGCTGCATATTCATAAAGAACACTGCAAAGGACATATTGAGAAGTTGAGAATAAAGCGGTGAGGTTCCGGGATTGTGGTCTGTTGCAATGGCAACGGGAATCCCCATATCAATCATTTTTCTTGCATTGGCAAAGGTTTTTTTGAGGAAATAGGCAGTAGAAGGTAAAAGAACTGCAATGGTGCCCGCCTGTTTCATCTGCTTTAAACAATCATCTGAAGCATAGAGAAGATGATCAGCGCTCTGTGCTGAAAGCGAAGCTGCAAGACACGCCCCTTTTGAGTCTGTTATCTCATCCGCATGAATCTTTATACCGTATCCCAGTTCTCTGGCTCGCTTTAAGATACGCTCTGCCTCAGAATAACTGAAGGCACCCTCTTCAAGAAAGACATCGGCAAAATCTGCAAGGCCTTTAAATTCAGGAAGCATACTGTTAATTATGAGATCAATATAATCTGCTGGACTTTCCCTGTATTCAGGTGGAACAGCATGTGCACCCAGAAAAGTGGAACTTATAATCTGTCCTCTTTCTTTTTTTAACCTGTTTATAACATTTAAAATTTTCCTCTCATGTTTTAGAGAAAGACCGTAACCCGACTTAATTTCAACAGAAGTCGTACCATAAGACAGCATTATATCAAGTCTCTTTGACGCAAGAGCAAAAAGTTCATCCTCGTCACTTTTTCTCGTTTCCTCCACTGTGCTGAGAATACCACCTCCTCTCTTCAATATCTCTATATAACCTTTTCCCTGAAGCCTCTCCTTGAGTTCCCAGTGTCTGCAACCTGTGTAAACAAGATGGGTATGTGGGTCAACGAGCCCTGGTATTGCTGTTTTCCCTTTAGCAGAAAGTACGTAAGTAGAAGGAGTAATACGGTAATTTGAGAGAATTCTCTCTCTTTTGCCAAAATCTACAATTGTTCCATTTTCATCTATCAGTATTGCGGCATTATTGATTATCTTTACTCTACCCTGATCTTCTTTAGATAGCGGACCTTTACCCTCTGGTGTCACAAGTTCTTCAATTTCATCAATAAGGACCTTAATTTCCATCTTCCCCCCTTACCCATTTTCTCAAAAACTCTGCTCTTTTAAAATCCAGTTCACTATCCTTTACTTCAAAATTTTCAAGAGAGGACAGGTGTACAGGTGAGGACCAGAAAATCAACCTGTTTAAAACCTTCTCATCAGGTACACCTTCAAAGCCTAACTGAGCAGCAAATTTAAGGATGGAAAGATGTTCAAGTGATTCATCATATGACATAATCCTTGCACTTTCCAGTATTGCAAGTGACCTTGCCACTCTGTCTTCAAGTTCCACTCTTGCACTGGCAATAAGAATATCCCTTGATTTTTTTTCAGTTTCCACCAGTGCCTTTACCACCTCATCCAGCATTCTAAGAGAATCTTCTATTCCAACTCCCAGTGTAAACTTGGTTGAAATCTGTATGTAATTTCCCTTTATCTCACTCCGTCCGCCGAAAAATCCACGCAGCACAATCGGAGCCTTGACCAGAAGTGCGAGTATCTTCTCCGTTTCTCTCGCAAGAAAGATACCGGGAATAAACATCAAAACAGATAACCTGAATCCTGTTCCTGTATTTGTAAGGGATGAGGTAAGATATCCAAACGTATCACTGTAACTGAAATTATACTCACCCTCCATTGTCCTGATTCTTTGTCTTGCCACGGAAAAAACCTCCCTCAGTGCATCTCCTGGCATAGTCACCTGAAACCTCAGATGGTCCCTGTCGTTAATGAGATATGTCTCTTCCTCTGCATGGTCAGTATAGAGAACAGAACCAACATTACTCTCACTGTTTAATATATGTCTTTCTGTGAAAAAATCCTTTTTGAGAACAGTGTTTATTTCAACCTCTTTAAATTCAGCAACAGTATCTTTCAAGGAAACAAAAATTTCCCTGAAAACCTCCTTTTTTTCTTCAGATTCCATACGTTCCGGAAACTTTTTACCTTCAAGATTACGCACAAACCTTGCCCGGGAAGATGCCACTATTTTCCCCTGCGCCTGCCACCAGGGAGGTGTTACTCTGAAGGATTCAAACCAAGCCATTTTAATTTCTGATTTATTCTATTAATTTCATCCCTGAGTTTTGCGGCTTTTTCAAAATCCTCATTTTCAACAGCCCTTTCAAGCTCCTTTTTCAACCTGTGCTTTATAATTATCAGGTCTTTCTCTTCAGAACTTTTCAGGTCATCCATACCTGCAAAAGAAGTGCTACCCTGTAATTTTTTAAGGAGGTCCTTTATGGCACCTTCAAAAACATTGTAACATGACGGACAGCCGACCTTCAAAGAAGTTTTAACGTAGGCAAGGGGTGTTCCACATTCGGGACAAACAAGGCCACTATCCACTTTAATATCATCACTCAATACAAGCTTAATTCCATTTGCCTCATTCTCAGCACACACCCTGCACAAAAATCTTTTATGCTTTATGCCGTTAACTATCTCTATAAATTCTATCTCCGCAGGTCTTTTTCCGCATATTTCGCAGTATTTTTTGTGCATTTTACTTCAAAAAATCAAGAATCTTTTCCTTTAGCCCCCTCTCATCAAGACCAACAACCTCAAGGAGCTTCTTCCTGTTCCCATGTTCTATGAATCTGTCCGGTATGCCAATGATTTTAACCCTGCCACTGTAATTTAATGTTGCCAGAAATTCAAGAACGCCAGATCCAAAACCTCCAATAACCGTATTTTCCTCAACAGTTACAATGTTTTCGTATCTTCGGGCTATTTCCTCCAACATCTCTGTATCCATCGGTTTTATGAACCTTGCATTGACGACACCGATATCCAGACCAGAACCACTTAAGTCTTCTGCCACCTTCAATGATGGTAATACCATTGTGCCGACTGCAAGTATCACTGCATCCTTACCTTCTCTTAATACCTCCCATGTACCAAGAGGTATTTCTCTAAAATCGTCCTTTTCGGGTTCACGGGGCACTCTATCTCTTGGATAGCGAACTGCAATGGGACCCTCCTCATACCTGTAAGCCGTGTAAATCATGTTCCTGAACTCATCAGCATCTTTCGGTGCCATAATCACCATGTTAGGAATCAACCTGAGATATGATAGGTCAAAGGCACCGTGATGTGTTGGACCATCCTCACCAACAAGGCCTCCTCTATCAAGGAAGAACTTCACCGGAAGTTTCTGCAATGCAATGTCATGTATAATCTGGTCATAGGCTCTCTGCAAAAATGTGGAGTAAATGGCCACAAACGGTTTTATTCCAAGCAAAGACAACCCACCAGCAAAAGTAACAGCATGCTGCTCGGCAATGCCAACATCAAAAAACCTCTTTGGGAATTTTTCCCTGAACCTGTCAAGCCCCGTACCAAGCGGCATGGCAGCGGTTATGGCAACTATTTTATCATCTTTTTCAGCAAGTTCAACAACAGTATCACCAAAAATGCGCGTGTATCTCGGAGGACCCGGCTTTTTTACAGGCTCCCCTGTTTCTCTATCAAAAGGTCCAAGGCCATGAAAGAGTTCTGTTTTCTCCTCTGCTGGCCTGTATCCCTTACCCTTCTTTGTCAGCACATGAATAAGTATGGGGCCCTTAGCCTTCTTAACCCTGTTTAAAGTATTTATCAGAAGTTTTATGTCGTGACCGTATAGAGGTCCTATGTATTCAAAACCGAACTCCTCAAAAACAATTGTTGGAATGGCAAGATTCTTGAGCCCTTCCTTTAGTTTCCTTGCAAGTAATTGAGCCCTCTTTGACAGTTTTTCAGATGGAAGTTTTCCTAAAAGTTCCCATAGTTCTTCCTTGAATTTATAATAAGCAGGAGTAGAAACCAATTTTGAGAGGTGATTTGAGACAGCACCAACATTTTCAGCAATGGACATCTCGTTGTCATTGAGGATAACTATCATGTCCTTTTTCAGATGTCCTATATTATTCAGCGCTTCAAGTGCCATTCCACCTGTGAGAGCGCCATCACCTATAACAGCAATAACATGGAACTTCTCTTTTAACAGGTCTCTTGCAGTGGCTACCCCTAAAGCGGCTGATAAAGAAGTGGACGCATGCCCTGCACCAAAAATATCGTGAGGACTTTCATCTCTCTTTGTGAAACCACTGATGCCTCCGTATTGTCTGATTGTCGGCAAAAGGTCCCTTCTACCTGTGATTATTTTATGTGGATATGCCTGATGTCCCACATCCCATATGATTTTATCCTTCGGAGAGTCAAATACATAATGGAGTGCAAGGGTCAATTCCACAGCACCTAAATTCGGTGCAATGTGCCCGCCTATCTCTGATAGGACATCAATCATATACTTTCTAATCTCTTCGGCAAGTTGTTCAAGTTCCTCAAAACTGAGTTTTTTCAAATCTTTTGGACTATCAACATTTTCAAGTATGGCCATTTTATTCTCCTCCCATATAGAGCGTATCCAGTAAATTATAAGACTTTATTAAAAGTCAATCAATTTGAGGAGAGATAGTTATAGGACCATACTAAATCCTGAGCAATCTTGCATTTATGGCGACTATAACTGTACTTAATGACATTAACACTGCACCAACTGCAGGTGAAAGTAAAACACCAAAAGAATATAGAACTCCAGCGGCAAGTGGTATGGTTATGGTTTTGTATCCCGTTGCCCATAGAAGGTTCTGAATCATTTTTGTATAGGTTTTTCTTGAAAGTTTTATTATAGAGACAACGTCAAGGGGATTATTTTTTACAAGAACTATGTCCGCAGATTCTATTGCCACCTGAGTACCTGCTCCAATGGCAATGCCCACATCCGCTCTCGCAAGAGCAGGAGCATCGTTTACTCCATCGCCAACCATTGCGCACACCAGTCCCCTTTTCTGTATTTCCTGAACCTTCTCAGCCTTCTTATCGGGCAGAACCTCTGCATGATACTCATCAAGTCCAAGCTCCTCTGCCACCCATCTGGCAACATGCCTGTTATCACCGGTTATCATAATACACTTTATCCCCATTTCTTTAAGCTTTTTGATCGCTTCCTTTGATTCATCCCTTATTCTATCAGAGAGAGAAATTACACCTTTAAGAACATCATCCACAATGAGGAAAACCACAGTGCCACGCTCCATCATTCTGTTTATGCTCTCTTTATGTGGTATATTGATACCTTTCTCCTTCAAATAATTCGGGCTTGTAATCATAACCTTTTTACCGTCTATGACACCCTCAACCCCCTTTCCATGAATGGCCCTGAACATGGATGCCTTTTCTTCAATATCTCCTGCTTTATTTACTATTGCCCTCGCAATGGGATGCTCTGAATTAACCTCCAGTGCTGCAGCATACTGTATAATTTTATGGGAAGGCATTTTTTTATCAAAGGACAGAACTTCACTCACACCAAACTTATCCTCTGTGAGTGTTCCTGTCTTGTCAAATATGACGGCATCTATCTTCCTCGCATTTTCAAAGGCCATTCTGTCCCTTATAAGCACACCAAACCGTGCGGCAAGTGCCGTTGAAACTGCAACAACAAGTGGCACTGCAAGGCCCAGGGCATGAGGACATGTAATTACCATGACAGTAACGGTCCTCTCAAGAGAAAATGCGACATCCATTCTCATAAAAACTTCCCAGACTAAAAAGGTCAGACCACCCGCACCGAGTGCTATTATGGTAAGATATTTCGCCGCTCTGTTTGCAAGGTCCTGTGTTCTGGATTTACTCTCCTGTGCCTCTCTTACAAGTTTAACCACCTGAGACAAAAAGGATTCTTCTCCTGTCTTTTCAACCCGCACCTTAATAGAACCATCTATATTAATTGAACCACCAATCACCTCGTCCCCTTTTTCCTTTTTAACGGGCACACTTTCACCTGTAAGCAGGGACTCATTGACATAGGTTTTGCCCTCTATTACTATGCCATCCGCTGGAACCTTTTCACCAGGACGGATTAGTACCATCATACCCTTCTTCAACTTGGTAAGAGGTATGTCTTCAATTTAGCCATTTTCTTTCAGCAGATGCGCATTCTTGGGCATTAGTTTTACCAATTCATCCAGAGCACGAGATGCACCCAGAACGGATTTCATCTCTATACAGTACCCCAATAACATAATATCTATCAATGTGGCAAGTTCCCAGAAAAAGACTTTGCCCTTCAGACCAAATACTACAAAGGAACTGTAAATATATACAGTCGTTATAGCAATGGCAATGAGGGTCATCATGCCCGGTGTTTTCTTTTTCAATTCATCAAAAAGACCTTTTAAAAAGGAGTAACCTCCATAAAAGTATATTGTTGTGGCAAGGGCAAAGAGTATATAAACATCACCATTGATTCTCAAGGATTCCTTAAGTCCAAGTATGCCCTGTAAAAACGGGGATAATATCAGTACAGGTATTGTAATGATAAAAGAAAACCAGAATCTTTTTCAGAAATCCTCCATCATATGCTCATGATGTGAATGATGACCATGAGAATGATGTTTCTCTTCTTTATGCCCTCCTTCTTTATGTAGGGTATGACCAACATGCTGCATATTATTATGCTCCATCTGATTCCTCCTTTAAAAATGTGTTTAAAATCCACTTTTTAATTTCATCTCTTACTTTTCTGAAAGCCGCAAGCTGTCTGGCCTCTGGCAATTGTGACGGGTCTTCAAATGACCTGTGAAGATATTTTTTAGCATAAGGAAAAAAAGGACAGGCCTCTTTTGCATTATCGCAAACAGTCACAACAATATCAAATTTTTCTCCTTTGAACTCTTCTATGCTTTTTGAACGGTGATGCGAAATATCAATTCCTATCTCTTTCATAACATAGATTGCAAGAGGATGTACCTTTGATGGTGTGGTTCCTGCACTGCTTGCCATGTATTTACCTGAACCCATGACATTTAACAGTCCTTCGGCCATCTGTGACCTTGCGGAATTATGGGTACATATAAAAAGAACCTTTTTCAAACAATACCTCACCTTTGTAATTATAATAAATCACAGGAAGCGTATATGCAAAAATTTACATTTTAGAGGAAAACCTTACTCAGATTTCTCTGCCACAGGAAGTATAAATCTATCCTTAAACTTCTTCTCCACCAGCCCCAGAAGTATAAAATACAAGGCTGTGGCGGAAAGTGCTATGAGTATTTTTATACCCTGACTCATCTTTTCGGGTAAAGATGCAAATACTGCCACAAGAACTATTAAGGGCATGATGAAGAGAACAAAAGAAAATACAATGAGTTTTGAATCTGAATTGTGAAGTTTCACTCTATCCCCTACTTTAAGGTCCCCTACCTTTATGGCTTCAACTTCATCTATGTTGTTAACGCTACATACTTTGGAAAGGGGGCATGAATGGCAGCCCCCTTTTGATGTGGCAACAATAACCTTCTTACCTGTTACCTTTTTTACTACACCACTGGTCTCAGCCATTATCCACTCCCGCCACAGCAGGGACATTGCCTTTAAGTTCTATGGCCTTTGTTGGACACACAGCATACACCTCTTCAGCCTTTGTATCAACCTGCTTATAATCAAGGATTACCGCAAGATTATCCTTCATTGTCATGGCACCTTCTGGAGCCTTCTTTACGCACAAACCACAGGCAATGCATGAGACCTTACATACTTTACGGGATATTGCCCCTTTATCCTTGTTCACGCATGCAACAAATGTTTTCTGGTCTCTTGGGACAAGAGCAAGTATATCTCTTGGACACTCCTCAACACAGAGACCACAACCTGTGCAGTTTTCCTCTATAATCTTGGGCAGGTTGTCCTCCCCCATGTACATTGCATTGAAAGGACAGACACGAACACAATCTCCAAGTCCAAGACAGCCATAAGTGCAGGCCTTATCTCCCTTTGTTGTGAAATCTGCCACCCTGCACGATGGCTCTCCCACATATATACTCCTCTGCACTGCCACCTCTGGTGAGCCCTGACACATTAAATGAGCAACCGGTGTGGCCTTTGCCTCTGCCTCTATTCCCATTATTTTTCCTATTTCCACAACCACATCCGCACCACCAGGAGCACATCTATTTATCTCTGCACCTTCAAGAACAATAGCCTCCGCGTAAGCGGCACAACCCGGAAAGCCACATGCACCACAGTTTGCACCGGGCAAAATGTCTTCAATTCTCTTTACTCTTGGGTCCTCTTCAACAGATAACTTCTTATACGATATAAGGAGAAACAGGGCAAAGAAGATGCCCATGCCTGCCATTACTATAACTGAAAGTAAAATAGTATTCATTTTTCTCCTCCTACAGTGTCACCATACCGGAAAATCCCATAAAGGCAAGCGCCATAAGTCCCACCACTATAAGAGTAATACCGGCACCCTTAAGAGGCTCTGGAACATTTCTGAACTCAAGTTCCTCTCTTATACCGGCAATGAGAACAAGTGCAAGAGTAAACCCCATACCTGCTCCAAATCCCAGCATGATATTTTCAAGAAGATTATAGTTTTTCATTGAGCCTATGAGAGCAAGACCGAATACTATACAGTTGGTTGTAATAAGTGGTAGATAGATACCCAGTGCCTTGTACAGTTCCTTTGATGTCTTCTTAATAAACATTTCCACGAACTGGACTAAAGAGGCGATAACAAGAATAAAAACAGCAGTTTGAAGAAACTCAAGGTGAAGAGGTCTTAAAACGAGCCAGTCCATTATCCAGGCAATTACTGCGGTCATGGTCATAACGAAGGTTGAAGCAAAACCCATTCCTATTGCTGATGATGAGCGCTCAGAAACACCCACAAATGGGCAGAGCCCAAGGAAGTATGTTAAAACAAAGTTATTGGTCAATGCCGCTGCAAGAAATATGATTATTGCTTTCTGTATCATGCTTTACCTCCCTTTGCCCTGAGCCAGTTCAGAACACCTACAAAAATACCAAGCGTTATAAAGGAACCGGGTGGAAGCACCATAACAAGCCATGGTTTAAACCACGAACCCAGAACTTTATAGCCGAAGATCGTCCCAAAGCCTAAAACCTCACGAACAATACCCAGAAGAACAATTACCCAGAAGTATCCCAGACTCATTCCAATTGCGTCCATTAAGGAGGCAATAAGTGAATTTTTGGATACAAAGGCCTCCTGTCTTCCAAGTATTATACAGTTTACCACTATAAGAGGAATATATGGACCAAGGGCCTTTGATATAGCAGGAAACTTTGCTTTCATGAAGAGGTCCGCAAGTGTAACAAATGTGGCTATAACCAGAATAAACGAAGGAATACGAACCTGATCGGGAATAAGGTTCTTGATAATACCTATTATTAAAGAGGAGAAAAACAGAACGAAAAATACAGCAAGTGCCATTGCAACAGAGTTTATTGCCTTATTGGATACAGCAAGAGTGGAACACAATCCCAAAAGCATTACAAGGACTGGATTTTCAGCCACAAGTCCCTTTTTAAACTCGTAAAACAATGAATGCTTCTTCATTTCTTAATCTCCTTTTTAGCAAGTTTCCATGCATCATTGACTATTTTAACCACAGAGCGGGATGATATTGTGGCACCGGAAATTGCCTGTATATTATGTGGATTCTCCGGCTTTTTACCCTTAACGTAACCAATGGGAGTTAATCTTCCTTTAAACTGCTTTTTAAACCAGTCTTCAACAATCCTGTTTCCAAGTCCAGGAGTTTCAACATTTTCAAGCACTTCCATACCGGTTATCTTGCTTAAAGTGGTATCAAATCCCACCATGAGTTTTATTGGGCCCTGAAATCCTGTTCCTTCTGTGAGCATTGCGTATCCTATCAGGTTATCATCTTTATCATAGGCAACAAGGAGATAATTCTTCACATTAATAACCTTCTCTTCAAATCTCTCAGTACCGGGAATCACCACTTTAATGGCCCTTTCCTTTTCTATCTCTTTATTTCTTTCTATATCAGCTTTCGTTGACTGGTACGTGTAAGAGAGAAGAAGTCCACTGACAAGTGCAATGGATGTTAAAACAAGTATCATCTTTATGCCCAGTTTCATTTTCTTACCTCCCCAAATCTTCTTCTTATAGTCAATCTGTCAATCCATGGTCTTGTCATATTAATGAGGAGTATTGAATACATAACACCTTCCGGAAAACCACCGAAAAGCCTTATGAGAATAACGAGAATACCTGCGCCTATTCCATAAATTATCCTTCCCTTTGAAGTAACCGGACTTGTTACCATATCTGTTATCATATATACTGCACCAAGCATCAGGCCTCCCGAAAGAACGTGGAAAATGGGATCTGGATACTTTGAAGGATTGATAAGCCAGAAAATACCTCCAAGTACGAATACTGTAGCCACATATGAAAATGTCTCCTTCCAGTCAATGTACTTTTTAATAACGAGGAACACAAAGCCTATAAGTATAAGGAATACAGAAGTCTCACCGAGAGACCCTCCGACATTACCCCAGAACAGAGCCTTGTATGAGGTCATCTTATGAGAAAACTTCATAAGTGCAAGGGGAGTGGCAGTTGTAACCGTGTCAAATCCTGAATGCAGACCGGGATTTGGTGCCACCCATGTCGTGAGTTCCACCGGAAAAGCAGCCATGAGAAATGCCCTTCCAATAAGAGCGGGATTAAAGATGTTTTGTCCTATACCTCCAAAAACCTGCTTTCCAAAGATTATTCCAAAGACAGAACCTAAAGCGGCCATCCATAAAGGTATTGATGGCGGAAGAGTAAGAGCAAGGAGAATACCTGTTATTACCTGACTGCCATCAAGGGACATTGAAAGGGGCATTTTCCTCACATAAAGCCATATTGCCTCAGAGATAACAGCACTTATAACAGAAACAAGGATAACAAGCAGTGCTCTCAGTCCAAAGAAATAAACTGCCCCTATTGTCGGAGGAAGCAATGATAGGACTGTATTCCACATTATCTTTTTTGAATCCTCCCTTGTGAACACATGGGGAGAGCTTGAAACGACAAGTAGTTTTTCACTCATTTTTTAAGCCTCCTGAGTTCCTGTTTGCCATACTTAATGAGTTGAACATGTCTTATGTGAGAAGGACATATATAAGCACAGGAACCACACTCAATACAATCTAAAAGCCCTATCTTCTTTGCATCCTCAAATCTCTTTGCCTTGATAAGGTCCACAAAATAAAGTGGCATGAGGTTCATCGGACACACATCAACGCATCTCGCACACCTTATACATGGATAAGGCTCCTGATAATGGGTATTTTCCTTTGAAAAAACGAGAATTCCACTTGTGCCTTTAATAACGGGAACCTCAAGCGAATGCTGTGCAATACCCATCATGGGCCCACCCATAATTACCCTGTATTGGTCTTTTTTAAGCCCACCGGCAAGTTCTAACACGTCTTTAAAAAGAGTTCCCAGTCTTACAAGATAATTTCCCTTCTTTTTGGGCAGGTCTCCTGAAAGGGTCAGGACCCTCTCTGTCAGAGGCTTTCTGTATCTTACTGCCTCATAAATAGCCACTGTGGTACCAACGTTCTGAACAAGAGCACCTACGTCCATGGGAAGCCCACCAGAGGGAACTTCTCTCTTTAAAATCGCCCAGATTAGCTGTTTTTCACCGCCTTCCGGGTACTTAGTTTCTGTAACAGCAATATCTATCCAGTTTTCTCCTTTTATCGCCTCTTCTACCTTTGATATGGCCTTGGGTTTGTTATCTTCTATAGCAATAATTACCTTCTTTGCGGAAAGTGCCTTCTTTATAAGAAAAGCACCTTCTACTATATCATGTGCCCGCTCCTGCATTATTCTATCATCAGCAGTAAGGTATGGTTCACACTCAGCACCATTTATTATGACTGTATCAATGGGCTTATCAGGAGGTGGGGACAGTTTAACATGCGTGGGAAATGTGGCACCTCCAAGTCCAACTATTCCAGCATTCTTAACTCTTTCTACTATATCCTTGGGAGATATATCCCTGTAATTTTTATCCTCCTCTACTCCTTCAACCCATTCATCCTCTCCATCGGGCTCTATGACAATAGCATCCACGTTAATACCAGTGACTGGGTGAAGTACGGGCCATATTTTTTTAACCTTTCCTGAGGTGGGAGAATGTATATTTGCCGAGATAAAACCGTCTGCCTCCGCGATTATCTGTCCCCTCTTTACAGCCTCTCCCCTCTTTACAACTACTTTTGCCGGTCTCCCAAGATGCTGCAATACCGGCACGTACAATTCTTTGGGAAGAGGGAGGCTCTCTATGGGAACATCACTGGTTATCTTGTTATACTCTGGATGCACACCCCCTTTAAAGGTGAATTTTCCCATATATCAAGGTCTCCTTTTTATGGAAAAAATTATATGGTATTATGCGTGTATGCTCAAAAATCAGAATCACACGAATTTTATACAATTTTTATGATATTTCCCATAATGGAAACCGATGCTTTACCATGTTTTTTGGAATTGTAGAGTTCCCTATCCGCAAGTTTAAAGAGTTCCTGTACATGAGAAATATTATTTGCACTGCTTACAAGGTAAATGCCTGCACTGAATGTAGGTGTTATGTTTATTATTCCCGCCTCTTTTTCCCATAAACCCTGAATGCGGCCAAAGACCTTATGTAATGAGTCTGTGTCAGGTTTTATAATGATTACGGAAAACTCATCACCTCCAATACGAGCCGAAACATCAGACTTTCTTAGGGTCTTGTTAAGAACCCTGGCAAAAGACTTTATGTAATGGTCTCCCATATGATGCCCCAGCGTATCATTAACTTTTTTCAGGTTGTCCAGGTCTATCACAGCAAGAGCAAACTCCTCTTTGTATCTTTTAAACCTGTGAAACTCGTTTTCAAGTCGCTCCATAAAAGCTCTGCGATTTAAAAGACCTGTTAACGGGTCCTCCCTTGCTATCCTCAGAAGTTCATTTTTGAATCTTATATTCTGAATTGCAGTCGCGGCATGGGCAGCAAGGTTGCGGGCAAGATGAAGGTCAAATTTATCAAACCTGCGTTTTCGGGTGGTGAGAGCATAGAAAACCCCAAGTACCTCATCACCAGATACTACAGGAACTGCAAGCAAAGATTTGATATTTAAATCTTTAAGCATTGGATTTGTAGTAAGTGGATGTGTATCAACATCATAAACAATAACTATTTCTCGCGTACTCGCCACATGGAAAGTAAGACCATTGGGTCTTAAATACTGCCATGTGCTGTGTTTTTCTCTTGTGGGGTCATTTGTTGCACTCTTTAAAAACTTTCTGTTTTTCAGGTACACAAGAATTATGCTGGCATACTCAACTTTCAGTAATCTTATGGTGGCTTCAATGATAAAATCCATGGCTTCATACATGTCAGTAGAACGATGCATCTTTACCGTGATATCCTGCAGCGTGATTGCTGCCATAATCCACTCTTTTATATCTCTTCTTGTATCCTCTATTTCCGGTATTTTATCATCCATGACCTAAGCATTAACTCTTACACAAAAACTCAAAAGAAAAACGGATATAATTAGAATCCATCCTATCAACTTAAGAGCAAGAGAATTACCATGCACATTGTTTGAAGGAAAATCCCTTGCAAAAATGGCCCACAAACCTAAAAGAGGACCAAGATACTCTGCAATTATATCCGAAAACCATATAATAATAAACAAAATAATTTCTGCCTGCTACTCCAAAAAGCCAGACAGCATTAAGATTTCTGGTTCTTAACCACAGCACTAAAAGTGTGCTGATAAATACAAAAATGGATACTATCTTTTCTTTACTCATCTTTCCTCTTAAATGGGCTTAAAAACAGGGCTTTGTCTATGTCTTTAAGCGAAAGAATCATGATATATATTATAAAGGGATAAATGAGAACTGCAAGAAGAGTTCGTGACAATAGCACAAAATCAAAAAAACCATGTAGAAGTGCCGGGACGTAAAATGCCTTTGCCAGTAGTTTTGTTCTTTCTCTTTTATCTTTAAATCTGGCCTTCCCCAGATAGGAACCCATTATGATACCCATAAAGGCATGAACAGGAACGGATATAAAGGCCCTGTCTATACCCACATTCATACCGTATCTGAAAACATACATTATATTTTCAAGTGTGGCAAAACCCAGCGAAGCAGAGGTAGCATAAACAATACCATCCATAGGCTCATTGAACTCTGGATTTTTAAAGGTGAGTTTATAGGTTACAATATACTTTATCCCTTCCTCCACAGGGCCAATAACAATAAAGGAATACAAAAAAGCAAATAAAAAGAGGACATGTTTTTTAAGCCACCAGAAATGAAATGATAGCATAATCATCTCAGCTGAACCTGCCAGTAAGGTTGATAAGGCACCGTACACAAAGACCTTTCTCACAAGTTCCGGTGGTTCCTTTTCATACCTGTCTCTGTAATAAACGTATAGAAGTATTGCAATACCCGGGGTAATGGCCACGAGTAATAGTTTGAAAAACATTCAGAATATCCTGTCTGTTCTGTCAATAACCTTGAATCGCATCGTACCTATTGATGTATTGATAACTACAAATCCTCTAATACCAACTTCAGCACTCTTGTTCAATAAAACTCTCTTGACAAGAGAACTCATGCCAGTAAACGGAAGATATAGCGGAATCTCAATGGTCTTTTTAGCATGTGGGGGGATAATAACAGTATTTCTGAGGCTTCCTCTGCTCACCTTTTCTGAATTAACAAGTACATCAAAGTCAAAAGATACAATCTCTGCACTTACTCTATTGGGATTCTCTGCATTTATATACACAGTGCTATTTATACCCTGAAGGTCAACACCATTTAATTCAAATCGGGAAAGTGTAACTTTGAGATTTTTGACGGCCATAACCTTCTGTGCACTGTTTAGAAGAGCACACGCTGTTATCCCTATAAAAACTGTTGCTACAATGTATCTTAATATTCTCATGAAGGTAATTATACCATCAATTTTCAGTATAAACAAAAAAGCGGGGCCACATGGCCCCGCTTTAAATATAGTTATGCCCTTTTTACTATCGCACAAGAAGCATCTTCACGGTCTTTCTGTATTTGCCAGCGTTGAGTTTGTAGAAGTAGACACCGGATTTTACTTTTCTGCCACGTGCATCCCTGCCATTCCAGGATACAGTATGCCAGCCTGCATTGAGTTTTCCGTTTAAGAGTCTCGTAATTCTTCTTCCATTGATGTCATAAATATCAAGTGTTACTCTCTCTTTCGCTGGAAGGGCAAATTTGATAACAGTATGTCCACGGAACGGGTTAGGCATTGGTGCAAGCGCAGCAAATTTGAGAGGTTTATTGAGATTTTCTTTAGCGTCGGATACGTAGTCACCAATGGCTCTGATGAAGAGATCAGCATCAACAAGATACCAGGCCGCCGAATCAGCATTATACACATAGGTGTGATAATATCCAGAACTCGGCTGGTCTAACATCAGTGCTACTGTGGTATCAATACCTTCCACACCAAGATAGATGGTATCATTGTATGAGAGATATATAGGCTCACCATTATTGAGCGCTGTAAGGTCTATAACCTTCCAGAATACATTGCCCATTGTGGTATCCTCGTAAACTGTATCAGGAGTAATGATGTCATTAAAGGTGTTATCATAGACATGAATGATGTAAGCACCACCTGTAACACCCTGTCCAGGTGAGTAATAATGTAGCACCATCATCGCACTTATAGCCACACCTGTATCCGCGGGTGCGAAGATACTAACAGCATACTTACTTCCAGTTGCCATCGGCATATAGTATTGTGGGTCATCATCATCATAAATGAATTTCACACCCTGATAGTAGGTGTAAACCTCTGTCTGTGTTCTGTTCCTTGCAGTATCTGCTGCAACAAAGTAGTAATCAACTCTTGCGCCTATTCTCTGTGCAGGAATGGTGAAGTAAGAGAGTGTATCTACCATGCTATCGGGGGCTATAGCCACAAAGCTACTCATTGTATCTGCCCTGTAGTAGAGTGAATCAATGGCAATAGGTGATGGGTCTATAATAGAGGCAACTGCCACAAAATCACCAAGAATATCGTCTCTCAATGTAGGTGGTTTGTGATGTATAGCAGGTGCACCATTATCAATCATGCTACCGGAAATCACAACATCATCTACATACATACCATCGTAGTTCACAGCGGCATCACTTATAAGAACGAATCTGAGCCTTATAACCTTTCCTGCATATGCACCAAGGTCAACTGTCTCTTTAGTCCAATCAGAGACATTTCCTGTGTACGCCTTTATATCCGTCCAGGTTGCACCACTATCAGTTGAAATCTGAAGATGCACGCTGTCCCAGCCCTCTTCAATCGCATATTTTGTCCAGAATTCCATCTTAGCGCTGTAGTATGATGTAAGGTCAATGTCCTGATTGATTTCACCAACGAGTACAGAGTTATCTGGATAGTTACCCGTTGGAGAATCGGTGAATGAAGAATCTGGACTGTGATATGAAAGTCCTGTCTTCGCCCAGTTTCCAGTCCATCTTAAAGTATCATCGTCAAAGTTATCCTCAAATATCACGTAAGTGGCGTTTTTACGGCCGGGTGTTGGTGGAAGACCCACAAAATCAACACTGTTATCATTGGTATCTGAGCCATCCGGTATTCTCTGAAGCGAAAGACCAGATGTAACGTCTGGTGCAGGTACACCCTCACCAACAAACACCCATGTTGTGGTATCGGTTGAGCCATATCCAAGAGCATCCAATACTGTTGTATCAGAACCATCTATGTAAACAAGCACAACATTATCCGGTCCATTCTGGTAATCGAGACCTGTTATTGTGTCAGCATTAGGTACTGTGCTGTCCTGGGCAAGTACAAAGTATCCACGAGGTCCAACAGTATGTCCCGTAAGATCAACATCACTGTAAACTGAACCATCTGCACCATTAACTCCCCACACATGGATATTGTCAAGAGAGGTTCCAGGAGCGGCCTTTAACTCAACAAACACACCTGCATCTGTACCAGGGGCATCGTAATAAACTTCATTAATTACCACCTGTGGATAGGTAAACTGCACTATATCAGCAGAATCTCTTGGTTCAAGTTTGTAATTCCCATAGGAATAATACAAAGGCGCTGTTATGTTATACATAGCACCGGAATCAGGAGTATATGCTACACCCATATCATCAACTCTTAATGCACCCGAACCATCATTAACTTCCCATTCTCCATAGCCAAGGTCAGGATTTGTACAGGTAGCACCAATGACTCTAAGGAGAACACCTTCATAAGATTCATCATTTGCTGCACCCGTGTTTACCACCACAGGCACTGGCAAAGTGGTATTCTTCTTTATGAGGAAAATTGTATCTGGTGAAAGTTCTGTAAGTCCATGGTATTCTGTTACACCACCTTCCACGATTAGAGAATCGCCTATCTCATACAGTGTATCTGCACCATTCAGATAAACCCATAAACCACTCCATGCACCACCTGCCTGGTCTTCAAGGAAGAATCCATTGGAATAAACGCCGGTTACAATACCGAATGTAGTGACTGTCTGGCCAAAGTAATCAGACGTATCTGCTGCAAAAGTAGTATCTGTTGTATCCTGTATCTCGTATATAGACACCATTGGTGTCTGGGTAACAACATAGAGTTTTCCAGCATTTTCAGGCTGATAACCATCATTTGATCCTCCGCTTGAACCCCAGTCTGCATAAACCCATGGGCCACCGTTATAAGAAAACCTGAACGCATAATCATAAACTCCAGGTGTAAGACCTCTCACATCAATCTGCGCCATATATTCATAGTTATTTCCATCATTTCCATGTGCCGTATTGAAAACTGCTCTTACCCATTTCCAGTTCTCATCATCAGGCATTGTGCCCGCAGGTCCAACTCCAAGTTCAACTATGAAATTAGAACTGTCCTGTACACCCACGTCTGTAACGCCACCCTTATAAACCTGACCATAAACGACATCGGACAGCGTATCAACATCATATGTTACAGTGTCCGCCTGGGGCCATTGAATGCCACACCAATCAGGCATTGGAGGAAGTATGTTATTTTCTATAAATGTATGTATTCTACCGATAAGGGTATCAACTGCTGACTGACTGTCTATCTCAGATACCTCATAGGGCATATAGAATACCTGTTTTTCAAGTCCATTGTATGCAACACCACCTGCTGTATTGGTAGAATCTCCAGTGGTTACAATGAGGAATTTCCACGGCATATCAACACTATCCCATGGAGACCAGGGTTCTACCATGTCAGGATAATTTGAGGATACGGTGAAGGTCGGAATTCCTTCTGAAATGGGATCACCCACTACACCTTCTATCGTATCATTATCCGTTGAAGTTGAGTAATCATCCTGTATATATGTTATTCTGAAAACACTGTGGAGCTTATCAAGATAATTACCTGAATTAGCATAATAAGCTATATCATCACCGAAAATAATCACGCTTTTCCTGCTGGTATCATTCCCTGTGGACAGGAATTTATCAAAAACGTCCACAAGCGTATCCCCAAGTCCACCTGTCTCGCCAAAGTAAATGGACTTCCAGTAACTTAAAGAATCCTGATATGTGTAAAAATCAGTACGGAACATATAGTCAGGAAGAGGGTCTATTCCAAGGTCTATAAGGGCATAAATAAGAGGATATGCTTCTGTCACATCACTGAATGAAACAAGGTCATTACCAGAAGGCATAATTGTATAGTAATATGCGGAAGTTGTAGTATCATTGCTACTACTATCCTGTGCGTAAACGTACCAGAGTATCTTATTTCCCTTGGCCTGGGCAGGGATGCTGGCCATAAATGTATCTCCATTTACTTTAACCATCTGTACTGGAGTCCATGTATTGCCTAAATCTGTACTATAACGTATCTCAGCAGATGCAATGCCAGATATATCAGAAATAACGGCTGCAATCACATCATCTGTTCCTGTATAGAAATGAGGATTGGGCGCCAAAACAATATTAATCTGTGGAGGTATTGTGTCTAATAATTCAGGTCCAGAGAAGTCATCTACATGAAGATAGAATTCATTTTGAGATACACACCTTATTGCCACATAAATGGTATCTCCAGCATAGGATGAAAGGTCATAAGCAAAATACGAATAGGTATCGGCAAGGGCACGGACACTATCTATCAATATAAATGCATTAGTATCGGTCGTGGTCGTGGAAATAAGGACATCAAAATCCTCAAGATAAGTAGCCGAATGCGACCTTGCCCAGAAAGTTATGGAATCACCTGTCTGTGGTAAAAGCGCTGGGGTTATAAGCCAGTCATCATTTCCAGAAGAATTCCATCTAACAGCTGCTGAATACGTTCCAGTATGAGCAAATGCAGCATCATCATACACACCCCACTTATTTCCATCTCCGTCTCCATCTATTATTGTCCAAGCATCTGGAATTACACCACTTTCAAAGCTCTCATGAAGAACTCCTTTGTAGCCCTTGGGAGTGCTCTTCACACCACGGGGTTTTGTTACGCTTATGTTTACCTTAAGAGGAAGTCTCTTTCCTGTATCCGTCTCTGCAGGCTTCTTAATTTCTGCCTGCAATAGTGCCACTCCTCCTATGAGCAGCACAAAGAAGTATCTTTTAGGGGACCACCCCATATACACCTCCTTTTTTGCGTTTAAAAATTATTATATGGCAAACAAAGGATATTGGCAAGTTGAACACTCCAACCTCTTAAAAACTTTTAAACCCGAATATATACCCGTATAATATTTGCATGATTATAAGCGGTGAGCAGATTATATCACGATTAAAAGATGAACTAAACGATGCTCTGGCATCATATAAAGGAACTCCACATATAAGTGTGGTTCTCAATATAGAAGACAATCCATCCAGATCATATATCAAAAGCATAACCAAAGTGGCAAGAGACAATGGTTTCAGAATTACTCTTTATGAAGTGGATTCCAATACATCAGAGGAAGAACTTGAAGAGATCGTAAAGGTACTTGCAACTGATGATGATGTTGACGGTATTATTATCACACGTCCCTACGTAGTCAGGATGAAAAGGGAAATTATAAACCGCGTACCAAAGTGGAAGGATATTGATGGACAGACAGATGCAAATATCGCTGCTCTATATAAAAAAGAAGATGGATTGTTCCCCGCCACCCCTTTAGCTGTGATGGAATTTTTTAAAGAAGTTAACTACAAACTAACAGGTAAACACGTTGTTATTGTGGGGAGAAGCACTACTGTAGGACTTCCTCTCTTTCATATGCTCCTCAGTGAGGACGCAACCTGCACCGTATGTCATTCAAAAACTGAAAACCTTAAAGAATTTACAAATAAAGCAGATGTTGTTATCTCAGCAGCAGGCCATCCTGGTCTTATAACAGAGGATATGGTACAAAACGCTACCTTCCTGATTGACGTAGCTATTAACATTGTAGAGGGTAAAATAGTTGGTGATATGGCCATTAATTTTGAGGAAAAGGAGTATAAAGAAAAGGGATTAATGTTCATAACACCCGTACCTGGTGGCGTGGGACCTGTAACATCATATATGCTCCTTCTTAACACAATTAAAGGCATGCGTAAAAGAGGTAAACTTCCGTAATAAATTATGAAACTCGCCATTATCGGAAATACAGCTGTCGGGAAAACCTCTTTATTCTATTCCCTTGTGGGTACACATTTTTCAAGAAAAAAGGGCTATTTTTCACAGATTGGTACATTTGTATCAAAAGATAGAAGGGTTTTTGAGTTGGGTAGATTATTAAATTCCAGAAAAATTACACCTGTTAATTACGAAGTGGGGGATTTTGATGGATTTGGGAAACTGTGGAAGGAGGAAAAAACAGGCGAAATCCTTCAGGAACTTATCAGCTATGATGTTCTAATTCATGTAATAGACGCATTTTCCCAAAAGGACCCGAGAGAAGATTTTGAGGATATCAATCTCAGGCTGATATTTTCTGACCTTCAGTTTGCAGAAAAACGCATAGCAAGGCTACAAAAGGAAGTTAAGGCAAAAAAAGGGGCGGAGAAAGAACTTGAATTACTGAAAAAAATACATTCAAACCTTTTAGAAGAAAAGCCCATAACATCTCTTGAGCTATCAGAACAGGAACAAAAAATGATTTCAGGAAACCCATTTATAACCACCAGACCCCGCATTGTTCTATTAAATGTATCAGAAAATGCACTTGAGAAAGACTGTACTTCAGAATACATGGGGTATCCTGCACTGTGTGCACCCCTGAGTATTGAGAGGGAACTCGCAGAAATAGAAGATGAAAAGGAACGGGAGGAATTACTAAGGGAATACGGACTCAAAGACAGTGCAGTACACAGACTTGAGGAGATCATTTTAAGAGAGCTCGGCTATATTATATTCTACACTGCCGGCGAAAAGGAGACAAGAGCGTGGCTTCTTAAAAAGGGCTCAACAGTATATGAGGCTGCAGGTAAAATCCATTCAGATATTCAGAGAGGGTTTATAAGGGCTGAGATAATTCATTACGATGACTTTATTAAAGCCGGTTCTCATAAAGAGGCAAAGAATCTTAATCTCATGCACCTTGAGGGTAAAGATTACATAGTTCAGGATGGAGACGTTATAAACATCAGATTTTCTATATAACTTTAATGCATCCATTTGGAAACGCACTCAAAACCCTTGAGAAACCAGGAAGATATACTGGTAGAGAGTTCAATGAAATACACAAAGACATAGACCCTGAAACCATACGTATTGCACTATTTTATCCTGAAACCTATGAAATAGGTATGTCCAATCTCGGTTTGAAGATTATTTATCACATATTGAACAGCGTTGAGGGAGTTTATGCTGAAAGGGTGTTCTTACCCTGGATTGATGCTATAAATTTTATGTTAAAGGAGTCTATTCCTCTTTTTACCCTTGAAACCTATACGCCTTTAAGATATATGGACCTCATAGGGTTTTCAGTGCATACAGAACTTAACTACACCAATATACTTCTCGGTTTAAAACTATCAAAAATACCCTTTTTTAGCAAAGAAAGAGAAGAGGATATGCCTCTTGTGGCTGTGGGAGGTCCTGCAAGTATGAATCCCCGTCCCCTTGAACCTTTTGTTGACTTTTTTGTAGTGGGTGAAGGAGAAAATGTTGTAAAACAACTGATACCATACCTCAAAGCGTACAAGCAAAGAGACCTTACAAAGGATAACTTTTTAGAACACATTTCTTCACTGAATGGCATATACGTACCCGAAAGAACGAAGAGAGCCTCAAAGGCCTCTGTTTATGAGCTTAAATTTGAAGACTATCCTGTAAAACAGATAGTTCCCAATATTGATATAGTCCATAAGAGACTCGTTGTGGAAATAATGAGGGGTTGTACGAGGGGATGCAGATTCTGCCAGGGAGGGTTTACATACAGACCTTTAAGGTGGAGAAGTACAGATGACGTATTGAGAATAATTGAAGAGGGTATTAAAAGCACCGGTTTTACAGATGTATCTCTTCTTGCCTTCACCACAAGCGATTACCCCTATCTTGAAAGTTTATTGTTTGATATACGGAGAAAATTTCCTGAAATATCGGTTTCTCTTCCCTCACTTCCTACTGATGCACTCACAGAAGAACTTTTTAAACTCTTAAACTCTATGAAAAAATTCAACATCACGCTTGCGCCGGAAACTGTATCAGAGAGACTACGCGGAGTTATAAACAAAAACGTTGAATTAGAAACCATTGAGCGAACCATAAAACTTGCGGAAAAGTACAACTATAACCACATTAAGCTTTATTTTATGTTAGGTTTACCCTTTGAGGAACAGAAAGACATTGAGGAAATTCCCTACTTCCTTAAAGAACTACGCAAATTAAGCAAAAAAATCATTTTTCATGCAAAATTTTCTCCTTTTGTGCCAAGGCCACACACACCCTTTGAGTGCATACGACAGGAAGACCCTGAAACTATAAAGAGTAAGATACACTATCTAAAAAGTGAAATCAGGAAGATAAAAGGTGTTTATATGTCCTATCATAACCCCTATCAATCCTTTATTGAAGGCTTGCTTGGACGTGGAGATAGTAATACATCCGATCTCTTACTACGCGCTTTTGAAAATGGTGCTCTCTTTGACGAAAGATACGAGTTTTTCAGATTTGAGAGGTATGAAAGAGCAGCCCATATCCTGGGTAAAACTATTGAAGAATTTCAGACAGGTTGTGAAAATGGAAAAAGGCCGTGGGATGTAGTTGATACAGGAGTGTACAGACGTTTTTTAGATCGGGAACTCAAAAGGGCAATAAACTCAGAATATATGGACAACTGTCAGTACAGAGGATGCAAGGGCTGTGGTATATGGATAAAGGACTATGATATTTGCAGAAGTTTTCCACTACATATAGAAAGAGAACGTATTACTATTACTGAAACAGAAAATAGCCTCAGGCCTGAAACTTTATATGATTACATAATTATCTACAGCAAAACGAAAGGATTCTCCCTCATAGGTCATACAGATACAATAGAGTCACTCATAACAGGCCTTTTCAGGGCCGGCATAAAAATAGGGCGAAAATCAGGTTTTAAAAAACACTGGATGATATCCATGAAAAATGCCACACCTCTTGGAGTTGAGAGTGAGGCTGAAACTATACATATACGAACAGAAGCTCCGATAGAGAAAAAAATCTCTGAACTTAACATGTTTATGCCCGAAGGACTAAAAATAATAAAAATAATAACAGGAACAAAGAAAGACCTTTTAAAACTCAAAGAGTATTATGAAATACACCCCCCCATAGCAAACAAATCTAAAGAGACTGACGACTATACACTACTTTCTCATGGAGAATATACAAAAGTAATTTTAAAACGACAAAAGGGTATTTACAGAGTTCTTGAGGAGATTACAGGTAAAAAAAGAGAAGAACTTTACTCTTTCAGGATAATTAAAAAATTACTTTCCTCTTAAATATCTTCTGCCTTCAATGTAAAATTCAGTCCGATATTCCTTAAAATCAAGCATCCATCTTTTATTTTTCAAACTGTCTGCCTTAACGTACCAGTCAATTATAGAATCCATGTACGAGGAAGCTGGTAAAAGATACTCAGGTATCTTGACAAAGTTTATAAAACCATCCTTTTTCTCATACTGCGCACTCTCATAGGCATTCAAGAGAACTCTTGAGTTAGTGAGTATAAAACGATTTTTCTCAACATCCACAATATACTTTAGAAAATAAGCGGAAAAATCTCCCTTTTTAAACACATAAGTGTGAGACAATGTATCTATAATCACCCTATCAGCCTTTTTTTTCAACTTCAAACAGGTAAATATATCAGATACCATCCTCTCCTCTGGTACCCTTGCATCAAGTGAAAATAGAAAATCACCGTTTTCGTTCAACCACAAAAAGCCACTACCACCCATATCCCAGAAACATGCGGAAAGGTCAAGTGCATCATCTGGATAATGTGAAACATAGGCATCGTATAATTCAAGGTATGGGATTTTTATTCCAAGAAATACAGGAGCCACCGGCAAAGAGTCCGGTAAATCACCTTTTATGGCATCAAAAATTACTGAGGAAAGTGGTTTTACCCTTATCACCATTTTGTCTTTCTTAAGTCCAAATACAAGAGGATTGAAACTCAAAAGAGGTTTCCTGATATTTACAATCATGGAAAAATCATAGTTATCAGGATATCCTGCATTATCAAAGACACTGCCTTTTCGTTCCCCACTTACTATATCACATGACAATTTAAGAATGTCCAGATCAGGTGTAATAACCAGGTAGTCCTCCACAAAGTAAAAATAGATACTGCCCATTTTATAGACAGTTATTCCATCATAATCCTTTTTCTCACTATTTACAAAATATCTGAGGAGTTTTAATCTAAATCTTGGTCTGGTTACAAGTACAAAAGCCCCATTTTTGTACGAAGCAAAAAGCACATACTTACCTAAAGCGTTCTTCAAAACCATTGAATATCTAACTGAATAATAGCTCTTATGTAGAAAAGTTGAGGACAGTCTGTAAAAACTCTCAGAGATAGTATCGTTACCAAGAAAAGCCTTTAAAATCTTCTCCTGGGTAAATATAACCGCATAGGAAAAACCACGTGAAGGAATCAAATGTAATGGGGTAAGGCCCGGTACTCTGGATTGTGGAGTGCGGGATAGAATATGTAAGGCGATCAATAAACCAATTGAAAGGGTAAAAACAATGGAGATAAGGCGGAAGAATAACTTTTTCATATTTCAAAGTGGCCTCGAGGGGATTCGAACCCCTGTCGCCGGCGTGAAAGGCCGGTGTCCTAGACCTGGCTAGACGACGAGGCCTCTGTGTGATAAATAGTATAATGGCAAAAGCATGATTTTGCAAGGAAAAATGTGACTTACAAGTATCTTTTTGATTCACAATAATTTATATAACTCGTACTGTGTGGACTTCTGAAACCTCGCTCCGCTTGTCAGGTTAGACATAACGCCGTAAAATTTATATATGGCAGGTACAGGTATTGCGTATTACAACCAGCTTTTTAACAATCTTAAGGCCAATGGACCTGCATCACCCATTGTCCTTCTTGTCGGTGAGGAGGATTATCTTAAAAAAGTGGCTATATCCCGTATAGAAGAATTTCTGGGCGTAAAAAGAATTGTTTTCTTTGGCAAGGACACCACCGTAGATGAAATTTTGGGCACTGTCACAAATACGGGATTGTTTGCTGCAAAACGCTTAATTGTGATTTATGAGTTTGAGAAACTAAAGCAAAAAGATGATTTATTACGCATGAGAATTCCTGATGGCACATATATTGCTCTTGTCATTTCTTCTTCATACGATAAAAGGAAATTGAAGAATCTTCTTGGCAAATATCGCAACCTGAAACACATTGATATATATGAGTTTTCATCGCTTGATTATAAAGGATTTACCATATGGGTAAAAAGCAGATTAAAAAGGAACAACAAGGAAGCGGACGATAGAATACTTGAACTTCTCGTTAAAAAACTGCCACAGAATCTTACTCACGCTGATATGGAGCTGAAGAAACTCTTTCTATATATGGATGATGACCGCTTTCTTGATAAACATCACCTCAGCATCTTAAGTTATGTATCTGAATATCCTTTGCAGAACACTTTATTTGACGTAATGGGATATGAGAAATTTAACACAAAAAAGATAAAAAAGGCCATGCTAAACAGAAAAACCAATGAAATAGTATATGAAATGGAAACTCACTTTGCAAGAATTATTGACGCAGCTCTGGGTACATTCTTTTCTGATAGATACCGTTCTGAATGGCGTATAAGACCATATAAAAAGCACAAAATGCTCCACACGCTCAAAGATGCATCAATTGTTATGAAAAGGCTTATTGAAATAGAATATGCGACAAAAACAAATCTGCGTGACGAAAAGATAACAAAAAACCTCATAATTCTCTCACTTCTGCCATGAATCTCTTACTGTTGTTACTACTTCTCTCAGGATTTAAAAAGACATACTTTGAGGCTATATACTCAATTGAAAAACAGCCCTTTGATAAAGCAGTTTCAGATATTTATAAGCAGATTAAAAATTCCCCTGACTCTCTCCTCTGTGATATCACAATAAATCACTCAGCGGCAAAGATCGCTTCTCTTGAATTTCAAACTTTTATAGACAAACTCAATGAAATTGAAGATGGTTTACCTTATATAGACAGCATCTTCTATATTTACACAAAGCACTACACAGTATACGACACCTTACTTTACAACTACCTGAGACTGACGCTTTTTACACGAACCAGAACACAGGTTGAAAAAGAACTTGAAAAATTGTACAGGGCATTCAAAAATGACCCAGATCTCGTAAACATTATTCTTTTTTACGCATCAAGGTACAACGTTCAAAACATGGTCACCAGTATCCTTTCAGAAAACAAATATAATTTAGACAGTCTGAGCGCAACAACTTTACTCACGCTTGCCAGAACTTTTTACGAAAGGGCTGAATATCAAAAGATGGGAAGAATCATAAAAGTCCTGGCCAATAAAGACCTTCGTGGTAAGGAAAGAATTGAATTTCTCAAACTTAAAGGATTTTCTTTTGAGGCAATGGACAATGTGGACAGTGCACTGTTTTATCTCACACAATACATAGAATCAAGCACTGAACCAGATTTAAAAGTTTTTCATCACCTTATAAGCCTTTATATAAAGAAAGGATATTACGATGACGCAAAAAAATATGTGCTTCTACTACTTAAACAGTCTCCATTTAATTACAAATTGAGGAAACAGGCAGGCTATGCTTATTTCATGCTTCAAAAATATGATTCAAGCCTTATAAACTATCTCATAGCACGAAGTCTGACAAAAAATGACCCTGAAATACATTATTACATAGCGCGCGTTTTAATAAGGAAAAATCTATACAAAGACGCTCTTAGAAGCATTGAAAAAGCCGAAAAAATAAGAAGAAACTATTCTTACAGCCTTTTGAAAGCCTTCATTCTATTTAAACTCAATTATATTGATGATGCCGCACGAGAACTCCTCATCTGGAAAAATAAAGGACAGAATGACCCTTACTATCTTTATCTTACAGGCGTTGTACTCAAAAGCCTCGGCAGAAGAAAGCTGTCATTTAAGTACCTTAACCTGTCCATACAAAAAGACCCCTCACATCCTGCAAGATACATTCCACTTTTAAGTCTCGCACCGCATTTTGCAGATACACAATTTGTAAAAATGCTGGTAGATACTGTCAGAAACCTCCATCTTGTGAACACAGACGATATTTTTGACCTCGCCTATGCAGCACAGTACTTAAATGATGTCTATCTTGCAGATTCTCTTTATCGTTTATTGATTGCTCAGAATCCATCAAAAGGACTGTATTACAATAATCTTGGATACCTGTGGCTTACTAACGGAGATATACAAAAGGCAGAAAAGTATCTAAAAAAGGCTTTTGAACTTTCTCCAGAAGACCCCTATGTGCTTGATTCATATGCGTGGCTCTTATTCAAAAAGGGGGAGATTGAAGAAGCATATAAACTTTCTAAAAAAGCCCATAAGATGTCAAATGATAAGGTTATAGAGGAACATTTCAGGATTATTAAGGATGCCTTCAAAAAGAATCGCAGATAGAAACATACTGGTCATTTGTATCAGCGGATATGCTGGTTCAGGTAAGTCTACCCTTGCACAATACCTGAAGGAAAAGGGATTCTGTATCATATCAGCCGATGAACTGGGGCACAGGGCACTCTCCATAGCGAAAGAAGAGATAAAAAACACCTTTGGAAGTGATGTTGTTTCAAAAACCGGTGATATACTGCGTCAGAAACTGCGGGAAAAGTTAAAAACTGAAGAAGACTGGCGCAAACTGGAACAAATAACCCACCCCGTGATTCTTAAACTCTTAAGAGAGGAGCTTGAGCGTTCAAAAAAGAAAATATGCTTTGTTGATGTGGCAATACCTTTTACCACAGGAATATACAGGATATGCAATGTTATGATTAAGGTTGATGCACCCATAAAGGTACTGAAAAAACGTCTTTTACAGCGGGGTTTAAATAAAGAGTTTATTGAAAATGTTCTAAAAAAACAGTCATACGATATGAACAGAGAATACGACTATATTATTGAGAACAATAATGAAGATTTAAACTATTTTCTTGAAAAAGCCTACAGAATAATCCAGAAAATCATTAAAAGTTACCGTTTAAAAATCTCATAGTACAGTCTCAATTCTTTTTTCTGTTTTGCATCAAGTTTCAAAGACCACTTTATTACACCCGTTTCTTTATTCAGTTGATAATCAGATGGTTCTATTCTAACATTTTTAAGCCTGTACTTATCCGATGTGAAAACAGGTAGATTATCATAAATATCTACTGTAATGGGAGTATTTCTCAAATTCTGCACGTTTATTAGATATTCAAACTGTTTTATCTTTGCCCCTGTCCATGAAGATGTCGAAAAGTCTTTCAGTTTCTTTCTCTTAACAACCACCATATTGTCCTTTCCAAAATTAACGGTAAATGTATCACGGGAAAAGACGATTTCTTTTTCTATATAAGTAAAATACCCCTGATACACACCGTCAACAAGCACACGGATATTTTTAAGATAAACAGGATATTTCCCTGCGGTCAGGATTCCAGATAGATAAACACCATCATAAATTCTTGGATACGATTTTCTTATAAACTTTGCAGGAAGGGTATCATAAAAAACAGGAACCGAAATTTCTTCTCCTATAACGTATTTTCCTCTCAAGTAAAAACTTCCTCCAAGTGTATACGGTCTTGCTTCAACCTCAATCTTCCTTTTTTCAATATTTTTAGGAGCCGACTTGGCTCCTGTGTACCTTTTACTATACCTGGGAAAATTATAAGAAAGCTCTGGCTCTTCATAGAAAAATACTTCTGGAACAATATCGGGGAGAGCGTAAGGCTCATATCTCTGCATAAAAACTGTTAGCGACACGTTTTTGAATTTCAGACCTGTCCTGTTTTCAATTTTTGCAAAAGCAGATAGAATTGCCCTGTCTTTGTCCGGCTCTGCGTTTATGGTAAACATGGGAGCATAATAAATATTCGTGTTAAAAACGTTGACAATCAATTTTGAAACTCCATTTTTTTCAGATACTGCCGTGAGACTGATAACAGGTCCAGCATACAATCTTAAAGAGTCATTCACCACATCCAATTCTTTCATGATCCTTTTCAATTCTTTCCTTAAACTCAATTCCATTTTCTTTAATAGAAGACTTTTACGTCTTATTGTATCCAGCAGGGCAGAAAGCTTTACTGCATCAAAATAAATTGTATCTCTTTTACTGTTCAGAATCCCTGTGAGCATAACCTGTTCCTTTGAAACAATGTCAATTCGTTTGTTTAGTATCTCTTTTAGTCCAAGCAGTGAATCCTGTGTTCTTTTCAGTTTTTTTACTCTGGAACCTGAAATGGGGACACTATCAAGTAAACTGTACCCTCCGATAAAAACACCGCCTTCAGCTTTTATTCCAAGGATTTTTATACCATTTTTGCTCCTTATACCCGTAAGGTATAACTCATTAATCCCCTTTTTAAGTTCAACAGTGGTTCTGTACTCTACAACAGCACCGTTGTAATATAGTTTTATATTCTCAGGTAAAAGTATAGATGCAAGAAGTATCAAAAGTAAATTCATAGTCTCCCCCTTTTTAAATTATTATCAAGTTTCAGGGGTGGACTGTCAAGAATAGTAAAAATAACCGCTTCATAAACTCTCTGAAAGTCTTTATAATATCCGTGTGATACTGGGGGGAAGATTTCGGATAATTCGTAAGTTAGGCGAGGGCGGGTCTGCGGAGGTCTACCTCGTAGAGGACATTAAAACGCAAAAAAAATATGCCCTTAAACTGTTAAAATATTCAAAATTCCTGAAAGCTTACGAACTGGCAAGAAAACTCAATCACCCCAATATAGTTAAAATATACGAAACAGGCACTATTGATGGCAAAACCTATGTGCTTACTGAATACGTTGATGGAAAGCCTCTTAACTTTCAAATTTCTGGCCTTTCCTTAAAAGACAGGATAAAAATTGCAACTCAGATTATAGAAGCCCTGGTAGCATCTCATAAAAAGGGGATAATGCACAAAGATTTAAAACCGGAGAATATTCTTTTAACAAAAGATTTGAAAGTAAAACTTACGGACTTTGGACTTGCCCGTGATGAGGGGACAGGTCTAACTAAAACAGGTGAATTGGCAGGTACACCTGCATACATATCTCCGGAAGAATTAAAAGGAGAAAAACCCACAAAATCTTCAGATATATTTTCTCTTGGAGTTATACTCTATGAGCTCTTTACAGGCACCCATCCTTTTAGAAAAGATACCATATCCCAGACCATGTACAACATAATAAACAAGAACCCAAAACCACCTGATAAAATAAATACCAGAATTCCATCCCACATATCAGGTATAATTCAGAAGTGTCTCTTGAAAACACCACGATACAGATACAAGGACGCACAGGAACTGAGAAACGACTGGATAACCCGAAAGAAAGTTAAAATCTGGTATCCAATGCTGTCCGGTATAAAGTATGGACTGGTATTTTTTGCTCTTATACTGTCAGTTGTATTTCTAATACTGAGCAGATATAATGATAAGAATCCAGCAAAAGTACATATTAATGGCCCAGAGGTCAAAGTATTTAATAAATCAGGAAGAAAACTATTTACATTTAAAGCCGGAAGTGATATAACAGCCTATCTTCTTAAGGACATAAATAATGACGGTAAAAACGAGGTTATCGTTGGGACAGGATACTTAAAAACCACCTCTAACAAAGAAAAAGTTGCAGGAAAAGATACAGGTTCAGTCTATGTACTGGATTATACCGGTAAATTTAAAAGATATTTTGGCAATCCAGCACGGAACATCTACGATAAACCGGCTGTATTTATGGTTGATATGTTAAAATTTATGAACGATTCTTCTGGCTGCATACTGGTGGGAGAAAGATGTGGAAAATGGTTTCCATATATAATAAGAAACCTTTGCCCCAATAAAAAAGACGCCAGATTACGCCAATACTGGCACTCCGGATGGATATTTGATGCTGTCTTTGACGATGTAAATAACGACGGCACAAAGGATATTGTCGCCGGTGGAATAAACAATGACTTAGGTATGAAACCTGTTTTCTTTGCCTTAAACGGTCGTGGTTTTGATGCACAGTCACCCCCATGGTTCGGAAAAGACATTTCAGAAGAATATGGTACTCTGTTTTACTCCATACTTCCGGGTTCTAACCCTGTGGATGAAATTAAAAAAATTAAACCTGCCATCTACAGCATAACCACACGAAACGGCAAAATATTTTATATAAGTAATCTTGGTGTGCTTCTCAAAGACACCATCCTGCCTGTACATCACACTGAAATTTTCAATACCGGACACAGTTTGATCAACAAAATGAAAATGGCATCAACGCTTTCAAAAAACGGAAAAATACTTGAGGCTATCAAAATTCTTAAAATAACGGACCGGCCTTATGAGGACTTCCTGTACCCCGTTTACGCATCTTTATATCTTTACAGAGGTATTATTGAAAACGAAGCCAATGAAGTTAATGCTGCTATAAAGGACTTTGAAAGAGCAGCCAGAATTGACACAGGCTATGCAGCACCGTATCTCAGACTGGGATTTCTGTATTTCAACAAAGATGAATACATAAAAGCTCAGAATGTTTTTGAAAAGGCATACTATCTAAGCAGTGACCAGTGGGCCTACTTTTACAGTATGATGTCCAGTGCCATGAGCGGAAACTTCAAGGAAGCACTTTCTCTTTATAATGACTATGCGAAGAAAAATGATGCCTTTTATATTTATTTTTCATCCCTTTTGTTCTATATTATCGGTGAACCAGATAGTACACTTTCAAAAGTACAATTACTAAAGAGGAAGCATCCAAAACTTATAGTAGATGAGAACTACCCTGCATGTGCTGTTTATATTGATTTAAACCGTCTTGATCAGGTGGATACGACGATTATAAAAAAATACCCGGACCTTCTGGGTTCCTATCTTTATAGACAGGGCAAGTATGAAGAAGCCAGAAGGATACTCATTAAATCCATTTCAGAAATAGAAAAAGAACAAAACAGCATCCTTTCAAAGATACAGTTATGGAGAACGCAACATTACCTTTATTTAATATACCGTAAAATAGGGAGGAAGGAACAAATAAGTGGCAAAGGTAGCAAAATACACATTAAAGCGGTGGTACTATAATGCCATATCTTAAGGGAAAAGACACTCTTTACAACATTGATAAGGATAAGGTTGTAGTAGGAAGGTCAGAGGATGCAGATATTGTAATTCAAAATTCATATATATCCAGAAATCATGCTGAAATCCTGAAAAAGGGCAATAAATGGTTTTTGCGGGACTTAAATTCCACTTACGGCACCACAGTAAATGGTAACCCGGTGTCAACCGAGGTTTTGCTAAATGACCATGATATAATCGGATTTGGGCCTGTTAGCTTTGAATTCAGCCTAGATATTCCTGAAGATGTAAACCCCAGGAGCATACAGAATGTTAAGGATTTTCTGTGCCAGCTCAGGAGCGAGAAAAAAGAGTACTCAGGAGTTATAGATGAGATTATTGCTCTTTTGGATGAACATGAGGAATTAAAGCAGGAACTTGCTATGTATAAATTTCTCTATAACCTGACTGAGGTTATAGACAAACTGGATAATGAACACCTCTTATCATTTATATTTGAAAACATTGTAGACCTTACGGGAGCAGAAAGAGCGGTAATTGTAAAGGTAAGTCTAAACGGAGAATACCAGCCTGTTTACTATCATGGTCTCACAGAGGATATAGCCACTCATGACCCACTGCCCAGATCAATCATCACCAAAGTTATAGAATCCAGAGAGCCTCTAATCATCTCAAATGCGGTGGAGGACCCCACATGGGGAGCGTTTACGAGTATAATGTCACTTAATATCCGGTCAGTTCTGGCTTTTCCACTCATGGAAGAAAACAACCTCCTGGCAGTCATATACCTTGAAAACAGGACAATGGAAGGCATATTTCAAAAAACACACCTGAAAATGGCAGAGTATCTATCCAGTGAAATAAGCGCCGTTCTTACAAGAAGTATTGTTTATCCCAAAAAAGTCCGTGAGAGATTGGCCTATTTAAAGGAACACTATGACTTTTCCGGACTTATAGGAGAAAGTGAGAAATTTGTTGAAATCCTTGAGTCAATAACAAAAGTGGCTCCAACAGATGTACCGTGTCTTTTAGTTGGCGAAAGTGGAACAGGTAAGGAACTTATAGCAAAGGCAATTCATAAGAATAGCAAAAGAAAAGATGGACCTTTTGTCGTCATTAACTGTGCCACAATACCTAAGGAATTATTTGAGGCCGAGTTATTTGGTTACAAAAAGGGTGCATTCAGCGGGGCCTATAAGGATAAAAAGGGTAAAATTGAAATGGCTGATGGTGGGACACTATTTCTGGACGAACTTGCAGAACTGCCTCTTGAAATTCAGGCTAAACTGTTGCGACTCATACAATTTAAAGAGATTGAGGTTCTCGGCAGTCCCGCTCCAAAAAGGGTAGATATACGCATTATCGGTGCAACAAGCCGACCCCTAAAAGAGTTATTAAATAAAGGCTATTTCAGGGAAGATTTGTATTACAGGCTCAATGTTTTCCAGATTTACCTTCCGCCTCTCAGGCAAAGAAAAGAGGATATACCTGTGCTTGCAAGACACTTCCTGAAAAACATAGCACCTGACAAAAGGCTCTCACAGGATGCAATATCTTTACTCCTATCGTATGACTTTCCGGGAAATATTCGGGAATTAGAAAATATCATCACGAGAGCGGCGGTAATCTCTGCCAGAGAAAAAATTATAAAGAGCCACCATCTTCCTGAAGAGCTGAGAAATGTACAGAAAGATAGAGACTACAACAATCCAGAGGTGGTGAAAAGGGTTTTAAGAGAAACAAACTTTAATATAACAAAGGCAGCAGAGAAGTTGGGTATATCAAGAAGACATCTTTACAGAATAATGGAAAAATACGACATAAAAAAAGATAAATTATAATAAAAAAGAAGGGCCCTCCGAAAGATGGGTATCGTGTGGGGGGAAGCCGGAGGGCCCCATAAATTTATATCACCACCACCCTCCCTGAAAGAGATTGCCCGCCTGAGTTTATTGTGTATTTATACACACCCTTCTTCAGATTCTTCACAGTGAGGTGGTCTATGGGATGGTTCTCCCTTGCAAATACCATTTCCCCATCCTCCCTGTAAATCTTAATGTCGGCACCTTTCAGGACGGCGCTTTTAAATACAATCTCTCCCTCTCTGACCTTTACAACGAGGTTCTGCATTTTATTTACCCACTACGATAAATTTGCCATTAAACCTGCGGTTCCCGTATCTGAGATGATAAATGTACACCCCTCTTTTCAGATTGGCGACACTGAATGTATATTTTCCTCTCAAGAGCCTCCTGTTCAACACGGTAATAACCTTCCTCCCCTGTATATCGTATATATTCAGACCTATTCTCTGTTTTTCCGGCACAGTTAGACTGAATCTCACCGTGTTTTCAGATACCACAGGAACATTCATCTCAAAGCGGGTTATCCTGTTTGTTTCACCTATACCCGATGCAATAAATTCATAGTAAACATAAGGTGCACCCGCTGGCGCAGTGTCAGAAAGATGTGCATAATCAGAAACACTAATATAGTATTTAACGGAGTCGTTCTGCAGATTCACCTCGGGAATTGTGGCAATGTAAACATCCTGTGTATCACGCACCGCCAGAGCCATTATCCACGCTGTATCCTCCATTCTCCTGTAGAAAAGAATAACAGAATCAATTCCCGATGGCACATCATGGGCACCTATGGCTATATTGAATGGTCCCTCGTAAGTGGTATCTGATAGTATGGTAACAGAATCAATAACAGGCACAATACTGTCAATTCCAAATCTTACAACCTCACTGTACGGACCTTCATTTCCGGCAAGGTCAAATGCCCTGACTCTAAAGTAATTTTCCTCTCCAAGAGGAGATTTTTTGGCAATAACATATACTGTATCAGAGGTGGTATCAATCATGGTTATGGTGTCAAATAAAGAGTCTCTTGCAATTTCCACAATATAGTTAACGGGTGTCACCCCTTTTTCATCCGGATAATCCATAAAGGTGAATTTAGCAAATTTTATACTATTCCTTCTGGTATTCACAATCTTACTTACGCTGTTCCAGATAAATAGGAAACTGTCAGGCACTGCTGTAAACCAGGTATTGTTTTGTGGATATACAATGTTTACCATGGAAGGAGGCAGGGTGTCATGCACATATGCTATTCTAAAAATCCTGCCAGAACCATTTACTGCATATACTTCCACCTCACCATCTTTATCAAGGTCACAGGCAGTCATATCCATGGGTTCTGCATCGCTGAAACTAACAAGCGTATCTATTTCAAAAGAATCTGCACCATGAGATACAACTCTTAAAAGACGATGGCTTGAGTGAGATACAATAAGGTCATTGCTCCCTGTATTTTTAAAGTCCGTGAATATCGCAGTCCTGAATATGTAAGAGCCTCCAGAAGACATCACCGTGTCAAGGTTCCAGGAACCGCTGTTGTAACTTCCGAGATAAAGATAAGCGTGATTGGCAACTGCAATTTCGCTATTTCCATCTTTGTTTATATCCCCTATTTTTCCAATATCCGCTGCACTTCCAAGAGAGAATATATTTGATTTCACATAGCCTGTATCAGAATAATGGATATCATTCAGGTAGGCCGATGTTCCGTAAGTATTAACATAAACATCGTTTGTGCCATCCCTGTCCATATCTCCTATGTCAATGGATTTCACAACTGAAGATGAATGCAATTCAGTGATGTAAAGGTCAATATCACTGTTATTTTCTTTTAAAATCGCAACCATCCCATTACCCCACCCTGCTATAAGTTCATTGTTTTTATCGTTGTCCACATCCATTATCTTTATACCATTTGTTATTGAAGAAGAAAGCCCTGCCATGGAAAGGTCAAATACCTTCAAAATGGTAAAGCCCGTATCATTCGGTGACAATTCATAGATTTCACCTGAAGTGGTCCCCACAAAGAGGGATACCGTATCCTTCATGAATCTGCCGTATGTTATGCAGTTTGCCACTCCCGGAATGTCCATAATTGAATTTACCACAAAGGTATCACCAACATAGTCCACAGTCCACAAACTGTCTCCTGCGACATACACCTCTTTCTTGCCGTCTTTATCAAGGTCAACTGAGGTTATACTCATATAGTAGTAGGTGTCTTTATGCTTTCTTCCACCTATATCTTTCAAAGTATCTATCTCTACAATTCCATTATCCGTTTCTGAATAGATATTATTAGCCAGAAGCCCGCTGTAAAGTGTATCATCACCATTACCGTGGACAATAACATTGTAGTAACCTGCTGTGTCAAGAGGCGGTATTACAATCTTTGCATAGTTTCCACCTGAAGATACCTCTAAAATGGTGGCCTCCTTCTGGTAACTGCCCTGTGACTTCTCAACATATATATTCTGCACATTGTTCAGGTTTTTGCCATATAAAACGGTTATCAGTGAATCACCAACAGGAATAATGGATGTAAGGAGTCCATTTACTGATACAGCAGAATCAATCGGTAAGGGCTCCTGACTGATGTGAACAAGATAACCGCTTCTGGTGGTTACGAGCATGTCAAGTCTTGTGGTGTCATTTATACTTGCTGGGAGAATACCCACTATGGTATCAATGCCGGTTATAATCCGTTTGTAATCATTATTTTCTTTTACCATTTCAAGCAGCGAATAAAAACCAGCGGCAATCTCGTTTTTACCGTCATTATCAAGGTCACCGACACCTATATCTCCTGCAAGACCTTCATTCTTCATGACTTCCGAGGAATAATACCCTGAATTTAAATATCTAAATAGGTAAATCGTAGTTTTACCATCACTGCCATAACTACCTGTGTAGAGTTCTTCCTGTCCATCGCCGTCAATATCATAGATTTTTATGCCACCCACTGCAATATTGTAATCTACGTAAACATATTCTGAACTTAAATAAGGTGCGAGTGTTATCTTTATAAGACCTGCATCTGTCTGTCCTGAAGGCGCACCGTAAGTATAGATTTCATTGAATCCATCATTATCCACATCTGCCACCACTATATCAGAAGTAGCGGCAACGCTTTCAATGGTATAAGTCTTTCTCTCCCATGTGGAATCTCTGAAGTTTAATACATTCAGAACACCATGCACAGAGTAACCCAGAAGTTCATCCTCACCGTCGTTGTCGGCATCGCCTATGCCTATTTTCGCTCCAGAGGAGAAATAACTTATACTATCTACTCTGTATGTATCCGCCTCCATTTTTATACAGTAAACAGGAGTTGGAGTTGTAGCAAAGGGACTGAAATACAGTTCCATCTTACCATCATGGTCCATATCTCCTGCCACAAGACTTGAAACATACAAATTGCCTGTGTAAATTGTGCTTATACTCCATGCATGTGAGCCATAATTATAGGTGATTTTGTATATATGTCCATCATCATGTACATAGTATTCCATCCTTCCGTCCCCATCCATATCCGCCTTCGTAATATACCATCTTAACGACGAGGCAATACGTCCAATAGTATCAACTCTGTATATATAATGTTTTAAAGGCTCTCCTGAAATAAACACAGCATCTTTTAAAGTATCCGATTTTATCGTATCATAAGAAATTACCATATCATACCATCCGGGGTTGATGGCAGAAACAGGTAAATGAAGTGAAAGCCGCGTATAGCTCATTACTGTGTCCGGATTGAGTACCATGACTGAATTACCGTTTTTATCAATCAGGTTAACATTCAAAGAATCTTTATCAAACAGTGTAAATCCGCCACCAAAAATAGTAATGAGAGAATCCTCAGAGGCACGGGAGAATATTACAGGGTCAGTTTTTCTTACCCTCAATTTCTTCTTAAAAACTTTATGTATCTTTAAAACTTTTCCATAGCTGGTTATGGCATACATCTCAAGTTTGTTATCCCCATCAAGGTCAAATCCTGCAATATCATTTACATCCGGTAAATACACGCTGTCCACAGTGGTAAAGGAAGAACCCGTCAGCAGAAATTCACGAAGATAATAATCACCAATGCCCCAGTATTCTACAGTTCCATCATTATCAAGGTCAGCCCTGTCAAAAATAAGTTCACTTTCCAGCGTTGTATGCACCCCTGTACTCAAATACCCACTGCCACCGTATGTCATTCTATATACAGCAGTATCAGCCATATCAAAGAAGAATAATTCGTCATTGCCTGTATCATCTGCAAGAACTTTCATGGGAGATAGGGTAATGGTATAGGGTTCTGTATTTGAATAAACATCAATTACCTGCCACAGGTCATAGTTGTATTTTATCCTCTTTATCTTACCATCACAGTAACTACCAGAGCATGCATCTGTCCCCGTGACATAAAGTTCCATATTATCTGGTGCACCCACAAAAGCTCCATAATCAACATCTGTATAAAAACTATTTGACGTAAATATCCTCTTTGTGTTTGAAAGCACAAAACTGTCCTGATATATCTCAAACAGATTGAGAAGTCCGTTATAGGACATATTAACAAGTTCATTGAACCCGTTACCGTTCAAATCCACAAGGTTTATATTATCTGTCAGATACCCTGATGCATTATTGGGATATTTGTGGAAAGAAACCTTATGATATGAGCCATCGTAATATATAACTCCCATATCCATACTGTCCCTGTAAAAGAGTTTCTTCTCTCCGCTATTGTCAACATCGCCATAAAGAAGGGTTCTGACATCGTAAGAAAATGTCAGTCCTATATCTTCAATATTAACAGAGTCTGCAACTGGGTCTTTATAGATTTTATATATCTTTCCTGCGCTTCCTGCATAAAGTTCTACATGGCCATCCTTATCAAGGTCACCCTTTACAAGACTGTAAAGTGGCACACCAGAAGGTGTGGAAAACATGGTATCAATCCTTATATGGGCGGTCCCATCAGGATAATAAGTGGATTTATTTATACATACAGCATCCCTTATTGTATCCGTTGAGGATGCAGAGACAACCAGAAGGTTATAGTGTCCTTCGGGCATCCCGTTAAAAGAAACCACAATGCGCGGATAATATCGGCTGTCTATCGTTCCGGAAAAACTTCCCGCATCACCTTCAAGTCTTACTTCCTGTGCATTGTTCAATCCCCTGCCGTATACGACAAGTTTAAAGTCTTTATTTTCGGGTGCAGTCTGTGGGAAGTATTTAAACACCTCAAGGGTTTTAAACTGTGGTGCTGTATTCTGGGGCACAAGTCTGTAAAGCATACCTGCGCCGCCTGCAAATATGGTGAGATTTCCCGAACCATCAAGGTCAACATAACCTGCCGCCTGTCCCGGCTCCATTGTGGCATTATAAACCGAACCCACACCGCATGCCCAACTGCCATCTTCCAGAGGTTCTTTGTAAAAACCGTGATACCATCCCGTACCGTACAGGTTTACCTTTCCATCACCGTTTAAGTCCTCAACTATAATCTGTGTTCTTAAGTCAATAAACTCCCTGCCAATGGTATCAAATACAAAAGCACCGCTATTGTATGTTATCTTAAGATCAAAAATATCATCATAAACTCCTACAACACTGGAAGCATAGAGTTCCTCATACCCATTATTATCAGCATCGGTTATATAGAGCCTGCCCATCGTTCCTATGTTTTTAATTAGAGATTCGGAAATAGTGGTATAGACAAAATTGCCATAACTATCCCTTTTTATTTCCAGAATCTTTCCACTTGCAGTTGATACATAGGCCTTTACCTTACCATCCCTCTCAAGGTCTCCCAATTTCACATCTATGAAAGCACCATAACCTGAAACCATAAATGTGTCTTTACTGTATCCTGAAGCTGTTTTTGTAATCTCATAGAATGTACTGTCATAGGATACTGCATAAAGTGACCTTTTACTCTGTCCATAAATGCTGCCCGCATCAAGCCCCATAATTACATAATCAGTATTCAATACGGTATCTTCCGTCCATGAGGTGCCATTCCATCTGAGTCTGGAAACAGTTCCACTTGAGAAATCACCATAACCTATGTACATCTCATTTTTCCCATCCATATCAACATCACTTATAACAATCGCACGGGCACCTGTGCGGATACTCCATATTGTATCAACTGAAAGTCCACCGCCACTGCCACTTATCTTCATAAGGGGATAGTAAAGCGTGCTTCCCAGATAATAGCCTCCACCTGCGTAAAGTTCTATCCTGCCATCGTTGTCAGCATCACCTGATGCCATGGTTCCTATGGGTCCCGTGCTGCCCACATTAACATAACTCAAATACTTTTCATCTGCGCCCTGATTTATAACATAAACCACACCTTTTAGTGTATCGGTAGTAACTATTCCTCCTGCATCAATATATACACTGTAGGAACCAGTGGGGATACCCGAAAGGTTTACAGTTGCCACAAGTTCATCATCAGAAATCACCTCATCAGGATGCACCGCAGCCTGCACGACACCTGACGCATCAACAAAGTTTATGTTTATCTCACCTGCATCGTAGCCTGAAAATCCGGTTCCATACACATAAATTTTTCTCGTGGTGGAAAGAGGTATCACACGGGGAACAAATCCACTTATCCTTAACGGAGTAACATCAAGGTTCATCGTTATAATCCAGCCATCATAGGAACCTGCACCAAAAGACGAAGTTTTTCCAACAAACACACCCTCTCCCTTGTTTCCGAGTGTGGAACCATACAGGATATCCGTTCCCGAGCCTCCATAAACCCTGTACCAGTTTGGCTTTCCATCTACAAGGTTCACAGAGAGGATAAAGCAATCCTCATTTCCCTGTCCATAACTTTCCGTGTACCCACCAATAACAACATTTCCGTTTGAATCAATGAATACACTGTTTGCCCTGTCATCAAGAGGACCACCATACTTTTTATCCCATAAAACCGTGCCATCTGGCGCCATTTTAAAAATCCAGACATCGTCACCACCATGACTGTCTGTTGTTGAATATCCAGCACCAATTATGTTGCCATCTCTATCCACTGTAAGGGCCTTGATATAATCATTACCAGAACCCCTGAATTCGTAATCGGCGACTCTCTCACCTGAAGAGTCACTCAGAACAAGTATAATCCCGTCGTAATTGCCAGTTCCATTAGTATATCCACCAACAATATCAACATCCTGATACCTTATAACTGAAGTTGCTACATCAAAGGAATCTGACGCATGAAACACCTGTGACCAGATGGTGTCAATAATGTGGCCGTCAGCCAGGATATATTTGGTAACTATCATATCTCCATCACCAGAATAACTGTGTGTTCTTCCCGCATCAACATAGGTACCATCCTCTCCGGCAAAAACGCTGTAGCCTACATCATAACTTGCACCACCTATAAGCATGGTATCCAGAAAACTACCACCTGCTGTCATGGCAAGCGACATTAAGTCGTTTTGCCCATTCCCATAGGAATATGTGTATCCGGTGGTGGCTATAAACCCTCCATAACCCGGAGCATAACCATTTGATATGCCGTAGGCCTGCTCATGACCACCGGCACCGAAAGTATATTCCCACACAGGTGAACTGTTACCAGGGTCAAGGGCCAAAATCCAGTAGTCGTAGTTCGTTCCGCCAGCCATGGTAGCTCCACCAATGTAATAATAAGGAGTGCTGTCCCAGACAGATACACTGTAAAAAACATCATCGGTATCAGACCCGAAGGTCTGTTGCCACATAATATCGGACTCTCCTGCTGCCAGAAGAAATCCCATAGATAAAAGTATGGCTAATACAAAACGCCTCATAAAAAACCTCCTTTTGCAGTATTACGGCAATTTTCAAGCCATAGTACATAAGTTATTGATTTACAACCAACACCTTTAAAACCAATAAAATCAATACTCAAAATGTCATAACTCCATGTCACACCCCAGAATTAAACTCCTTACATAACAACATGTTAAACTGTGACCATTCATGTCACAGCAATGTGTCATAAAACAGTAAAGAGCCCCCTTATATGGGGGCTCTGTTTGCTTAGTTTTCCTCATTTTACCAGAAGAACCTTTCCATAGTATGTTTTTCCATGGAATTTTATCCTTACAAAGTAAAGACCACCTTTATGCAGCGGAAGATTCATGAGTGTCAATCCTCTCTTTATTTTTCCTCTGTCATTGAATAAGAGCCTGCCGTTTACAGAATATACTTTTACGCTGTATATATCTGAAGACGGCGCCATAAAGACAAAACTCAATCTGTTTCTGCACACGGACGGGATTTTCACGCCAAATTGTGTGATAGACTTCCCTTCTTCTATTAGATATTCCGGATTTATCAGTTCAAAACTCAGAGTATCAGAGACGACTTCATTTCCGGCATTATCAATGGCATATATGTAGTAGAGCATAACTATTACACTATCTTCCGCCTGAAGGCTCTGTTCAGGGATTGTATCCACCCACCAGTTCTGAGCAACATAACTCATATTACTTTCTACAAAGGCAGGCTGAGACTGTTTCTTATAGAGCAATTTAACACTGTCCACACCCGTATAACCATCCACCACCTTAACCCAGACCTCATAGGGTCCATAAGGAGAGGTTGAGTCGTTTTCTATCTGTGTAAGGGAATCTATCTCGGGTGGTGTGGTATCGGGGTTTATTACCCAGAAACTCAAAGTGTCCGAGACAGACATATTTGAAGATGAGTCAGCTGCAGTCACGAAATAGAAAATCTCAACACTATCAACACTGGTAAAGTCAATCTGCGGTATCGTATCATGCCACCAGTTGCCTGAGATATTAACCATGGCATCGTGTGAAAAGTCAGACATCAGTGAGGTTCTCCAGTAAAGCGTTACACCTGAAACGCCCCTGTAATCATCCATTACCTTGACATCTATATTATACGGACCATGCGGGAATGTAGTATCGTTTTCAAGTTGTGTAAGGGAGTCTATTACCGGCGGTGTTGTATCGGGTGTGACTATAACAAAACTCAATGTATCAGAATAAGCCGTATTACCCGCCTCGTCTGTAGCTTTGACATAATATATAACACCCATGGTATGCGTAGCAGGACTCTGCTGTGGTATTGTATCTATCCACCAGTCACCACTCTGGAGGCTCATATCGCTTTCATGGAATACAGCATCCTGGTCGTTTTTCCAGTAAAGTTTCACACTTCCTACACCTTTTCCTGCTGATTTATCAAGAAATGCATCTTTACCATTCAATAAGGCAATATGCTTATTGTTTTTATAAATGCCGAAAACAACCTGTCCTTTTCTACTATCTGTAACTTTTACTCTAACTTCATAAGGGCCATAGGGTGGCATTGTATCATTTTCAATCTGAGCAAGGGAATCTATCACAGGCGGCATTGTATCAGGGCTTACAATCCAGAACCCCAATGTGTCCGAAATACATGTATTGCCCGAAGAATCAACTGCTTCAGCGTAGTATAGTATCAATACGCTATCCTGATTGAGTGTCTGCTCTGGAATACTATCAACCCACCAGTTCCCTGCTGCATGGTTCATATCAATCTGAACAAATGCCGGCTGAGATGCCCTTTTCCAGTAAAGCCTTGTGTATTTTACTCCTTTGTTATCTGTGGCATTTACCCATACCTCATAGGGGCCATAAGGAGGCACCGAATCCCTTTCAATCTGTGTAACCGTATCTATTACAGGTTTTACGGTATCAAGTTTTATAAGCCAGAATGACAGGGTATCCGAATATGAAGTATTACCGGCATCATCCATGGCACTCACATAATAAAGAACTCTTACGCTATCTGTGCTGAAACTCTCCTCTGGAATGCTGTCTATCCACCAGTTGTTACCAAGATAAGCCATACTGTTTTCGTTGAAAACGGCCTCTGTCTCCAGTTTCCAGTAGAGTTTCACTTGTGATGTCTCCTTGTCCTTTATGTCTTTTAACACACCTTTACCAAATAGACTTCCTGCTTTCTTGTAAAGGTCTGTCACCTTCACTCTGACTTCATAGGGACCATAAGGAGCGGTTGAGTCGTTATCAACCTGTGTAAGGGAATCTATCTGAGGAGCCATGGTATCGGGTTTTACTATGTAGAAACTCAAAGTATCAGAATATGAAGTATTTCCTCCCAGATCGGTTGCTTTTACATAGTAAACAATTCTTATGCTATCAGTATCAAGCGTCTGCTCGGGTATACTACCGTACCACCAGTCATCTGAAGTCCCTGACATAGAAACCTGTATGAATGCCGGCTGGGATTCCTTTTTCCAGTAGAGTTCAACATCAGCAAGTCCCCTGTATTCATCTTTTACCTTGCTCCATACATCATATGGCCCGTAAGGTGGGTTATTGTCTCTTTCAAGCTGTGTCACTGAATCTATCTGTGGTACTGTTGTATCAGGGTCTACTACCCAGAATGAAATGGTATCCGAATAACTCGTATTACCGGCATTGTCCTCGGCTATAACATAGTAATAAATAACTGTGCTGTCGTTGTTTAATATCTGCTCCGGTATGGAATCTATCCACCAGTCACCACCGAGACTGTCCATGAAACTCTCCGTAAATGTACTTGATGTGTCATCCTTCCAGTAAAGACGAACATTGCTTACGCCCCTGTACTCATCCCATGCCTTTACCCTTATTTCATAAGGACCATGAGGTATTGTCGTGTCTTTATCCACCTGCGTGAGAGAATCTATTAAAGGTGGCTCCGTGTCGGGCTTTACCATCCAGAAACTCATGGTATCTGTTATGGTTGAATTGCCTGCACTATCCTCTGATACCACATAGTAAAGAATAGACATACTGTCGGCGGCAAATTCCTGCTGTGGTATAGAATCTACCCACCAATCCCCACCCAGATATGCCATATTCCCCACTGTGAAATCAGACATTGTATCGTTTTTCCAGTAGAATTTTACATCCTGAATACTACCATACTCATCCCATGACTTCACCTTAACCTCATAGGGTCCAAAAGGTAAGGTAGTATCGCTTAAAACCTTCGTGAGTGAGTCAATTTCAGGTGGTAAGGTGTCGGGGTCTATTACCCAGAAACTCAAGGTATCCGAACAGGTAATATTGCCGCCTATATCTTCGGCTACAACATAGTAATAAATTATTGTGCTGTCGTTGTTTAATACCTGCTCAGGTATGGAATCCACCCACCAATTACCACCGAGACTGTCCATGAAACTCTCCGTAAATGTTCCAGATGCATCATTTTTCCAGTAGAACTTAACATTTGATATGCCTTTATAATCGTCCCATGCCTTCACCTTAACCTCGTAGGGTCCATGCGGTATGGTGGTGTCTTTTTCAATTTGCGTTAATGAATCTATCTCTGGCACTGTTGTGTCGGGGTCTATTACCCAGAAAGAGAGGGTGTCCGAATAACTCGTATTGCCCGCATTGTCTTCTGCTATAACATAGTAATAAATCTCTGTGCTGTCGTTGTTTAATACCTCTTCCGGTATCGTATCCACCCACCAGTTACCACCAAGACTATCCATGAAACTCTCTGTGAATACAGTATCCTCCGCGCTCTTGCAGTAAAACTTCATATTGCCCATACCCTTATAATCATCCCATGCCTTTATCTTAACCTCGTAGGGTCCATGCGGTATGGTGGTGTCGTTTTCAAGTTGTGTTAATGAATCTATTTGAGGCACCGTTGTGTCAGGGTCTATTACCCAGAAAGAGAGGGTATCCGTGTACGCACGGTTGCCACCCACATCCTCCGCCATTACATAGTAATAAATCTCAACACTATCGTTATTAAGTACCTGTTCAGGTATAGAGTCTACCCAGTAATGTGTTGAATCATAATCAATCATGGAACTTTCATTAAAAACAGTATCTGTATTTCTTCGCCAGTAAAGTTTTACACTATTAAGGCCCTTGTAATTGTCATAGCCCTCCACCTTGATTTCATAGGGGCCATGCGGTATGGTTGTATCTTTTTCAAGTTGTGTGAGATTATCCACAAGAGGTATAGTTGTATCCGGGTCTATTACCCAGAATGAAAGGGTATCTGAATAAGTCGTATTGCCTGCATTGTCCTCTGCTATAACATAGTAGTAAATAACTGTGCTGTCGTTGTTTAATACCTGCTCCGGTATGGAATCTATCCGCCAGTCACCACCGAGACTGTCCATGAAACTCTCGGTGAATACAGTATCTCCTGCGCTCTTCCAGTAGAACTCAACATTGCCCATGCCTTTATAATTATCCCATGCCTTCACCATAACCTCGTAGGGTCCATGCGGTATGGTGGTGTCTTTTTCAAGTTGTGTTAATGAATCTATTTGAGGCACCGTTGTGTCAGGGTCTATTACCCGAAATGAAATGGTATCCGAATAACTCGTATTGCCAGCATTGTCCTCTGCTATAACATAGTAGTAAATCACCGTGCTGTCGTTGTTTAATACCTGCTCCGGTATGGAATCTACCCACCAGTCACCACCGAGACTGTCCATGAAACTCTCCGTAAATGTACTTGATGCCTCATCCTTCCAGTAAAGACGAACATTGTTTACGCCCCTATATTCATCCCATGCCTTTACCCTTACTTCATAAGGGCCATGAGGAATGGTTGTGTCTTTATCCACCTGTGTAAGAGAATCTATTAAAGGTGGCTCCGTGTCGGGCTTTATGACCCAGAAACTGAGAGTATCCGATACTCCATAATTTCCTGCGGAATCATAAGCATCAACATAATAATAGACGAGGGCACTATCTCCTGTAATGTTTATCTCCGAAATACTTGCACCCCACCAGTTGTTAGTATTGTATGTCAAAGAACTGTAGGAAAAATCAGCATCTTCGGATGACTTCCAGTACAGCCTGCCTCTGTCAACCCCCGAAAGATTATCCGTTATTTTAACATCCACCTGATAGGGCCCGAATGGCAGGGTTGTGTCATTAGGAAGTTGCGTTATTGAATCAAACACTGGCGGGAGGTTATCGCCCTGATATATTTTTACGGTGTAAAAATCATAACCACCTGTAGTGGTGGAATTGGAGAAACCTGTTATGACATAATGGTTGCTGTCATCCACTGATACACACTCTGCCATGTCATCCCCTGTACCACCGAAGGTTTTTTGGCCCAGCGTAGCACCATTTTCGGGGTCAAGTTTTAAAGCCCAGTAATCTGACGAGCCTGCACCATATGACCTTGTGAAACCTGCTATCACATAAAAGCCCTCCTTATCCTCTCTTATGCTGAAGCCTCTTTCTGAATCTGAGCCTCCGTAGGACTTTGTCCATATTGTGTCACCGCTATCGCTCTCTATCTTTAAAACCCAGACATCATCTTGGGTGGAATTTGTATATGTTTTACCACCTACCACATAGTTACCGTCTCTATCCACAATAACATCATAGGCAATCTGACCCTCTTGGTCCCCATAGTATCTTTGCCACACAGTATCCCCATTTTGAGCATCAACCTTTAAAATCCAGTCATCACCCCACCCGTGCAGTTCGGAAGATACACCTGCCAGAATGTAATAACCATTATCCTCTGCTATTGCGTTAAATACATCATACTCGGAACCACCGTATGTTTTTGTATAAAGAGTATCTCCCGTTGAAGCATTAAGCACCAAAAGCCAGCCATCCTCCCGGCCTGCACCATAAGATGTAGTATAACCTGCAACTGCATAATCACCGTTTAAATCCTCTATTATGTCCATTGCAACTTCGTCACTGTCACCACCAAAGACCCCTGTCCACACAGTATCACCCGTATTGGGATTGAGTTTCAAAACCCATACGTCTTTATTTCCCGAAGAGTTTACAGTATAACCCGCTATAGCATAATATCCGTCTCTATCAACAATAACTTTATTGGCTTTACTGTCCCCCCATCTCTGACTGTAAACTTTCCACCATAAAACTCTATCCTGTACAGGGTCGTATTTTACAGCCAGTATCTGCCAGTGGTCTGCATCATCGGGCGAATGGGTATTTCCCACTATAATGTAATTTCCAGAAGAATCAATGGCAATGGCATATGCTCTATCCTCATAACCTATACGCAGAGACAGGTCTTTTAGATGACTGTCTCTGATATTCTGGGAATGCCTTATATGTGTAAGAAGATGCTCATTTTCGCTTCCACCCACACTGAGGATGGTATCCTGATACACGACGACACTTTTTTCCCAGTCATCAACATCAGATAAACCATTAAGGTCCATATCTACAACTCTGCCAAATCCATCGTCTATTACCATCATAAAGCCATCTTTATTTCCTTTTTCCGAAGAGTACCCTCCAACATAAACATCCTCATTTATTCTCGTTATCTCCCATGCCTCCTGATCTCCGCTGATAGCATAAGTGCTATCCCATATAACACTAAAGTCGGAATATTTTATTTTCAAAATTTCATAGTCTTTGTCGCCATTTACATCCGTATAGCCTGCAATAATGAAGTTGTTATCAGAACTCATAAGGCCACAGCGGCCCCTGTGATTGCTCCCACTTGTGCCGTATTCATCTCCGCCCACAATGTCACCATTGTTAGGTGCTATCACCCAAAGCGCCATTTTCCATCCGTATCCTGCCTCGTAAATCTCTCCAACCCCTACATAATATCCATTGGGGTCAATGAAAACATCATAAAGACGGCTCGTGTCCGGTGTATTGTAAACTCTTGTCCACACAGTATCATTAGTGTTAGCATCTATCTTTAAAATCGCCGCTTTATCTACACCGTCTGAATCTCTTTCATATCCCACCACAACATAATCACCAGCACTATCAAGCGTAACTGCCTTTGCTTCATCATAAAGCGAAGGATTCCCGTATATTCCCTGCCATTCAACATTTCCATCAGTAGTCAGTTTCAAAATCCAGAAATCAACACTTGAAGATGTAGCTGAAGCACCCACTGCCACATAATACCCCGAAGGATCATAAGCCACATCGTTGAAAAAGTCATACTTATAATTGCCATAGAACCTGCTCCAGATCGTATCATCACTTAACGGGTCATATTTAATAAGCCATCCTTTTTTTACAGCCGAACCATGAGCCCTTTTATAACCTGCTATGATTACCGTGTTATCATGATCATCCCATGCTACCCCATTCCCGGAACCCGGAGTATATAGCCCAAAGGTATCCTCAAGGATAACATCCCCGAAGTTCTGGGCTTTGAGTAGTGATACCATGAAGAGTATTACAATTAACCTTTTCATAAAAACCTCCCTTGTTTTCTAAATTACAACAAACCTCACTATTCTTCTTTTGTTTTTGGTCCTTATTTCAAGAAAATAAACGCCTCTTTTAAATTCGGGCATAAGAAAAGTATTTTCTTTGAAGGTAAAAACATCATGCTTTGACCAAACAAGCCTGCCAACTTTTGAAAACACACTCAGACTGTATTCTGTGCCTTCTTTAAGGGAAAGCAATACTTTTAAATTGTTCCCTCTGACAATGGAGGGCATTTTTACAACTATATCACTGTTATTCTGCTTCTCCTTTATATGAGATGTTGTTATGATATAAAAATCATGGGTATCAGAAACAGCCTCGTTGCCTGCACCATCTCTCGCTGTTACATAGTAAAACAATTTAAGGCTATCAATGGTTGTAAATATCTCTGGAATGGTTGCCCTGAATTTGCTATATGGTGTACCAGTCATAACCACATCCCTGTAATATGTATCAAGTTCGGTTTTCCAGTGTAAAACCGCTTCAATTACTCCGGAATAAGAGTCCATTATTGTAGCCCATATCTCATAGGGACCGTATGGGTAGGTATCATCATCTTCAATCCGTGTCACACTATCTATAACTGGTGGATTCTCATCCCACGGGTTGTATTTTACGAGATAAACATCATAATCCCCGTTGTACGTTGAATTTGAATAACCAATCACCACATAAAAACTGTCATCGTCAACGATTACTCCTTCCGCACGGTCAACACCATTTCCTCCTAATCTCCTTGTAAAAAGCAACTTTCCGGAATCAGGAGAGATTTTACCAATATAGTAATCCGGATTATTGGTGCCCCTTTTGTCCGTAAAGCCCGCCACAACATAGTATCCTTCCCTATCCTGTGCGATACTGTACCCCTTCTCATTTCTATCTGTTCCGTAATGCACTGTCCAGGATGTATCCCCGGTTATGGGATTTACCTTTAAAACCCACACATCATCCGTGTAATGAAAAGTTGTTTTTGCGGAAATAACATAGTTACCGTCTCTATCTACAATCACATCAAAAGCGCACTGCCCCCCTTCGTCCCCATAACTCTTTGTCCATAAGGTATCACCCGTTTCATGATTTATTTTCAAGATCCAGACATTTTCAAGGTTTCCAGGGTCATAGGTCCATGTATTTCCACACACTATATAATCACCGGCAGTATCCACAGCAACACCATTTCCTCCTTCAAATTCACTACCACCATAAATACGGGACCAGATAGTATCCCCATTCTGAGAATTTATCTTTAAAATCCAGAGGTCACCTCCTCCTGCCCCATAAGACTTTGTGTACCCCACAATAATGTAATTGTTGTCATCATCAATTGCAATACCCTTTGCAACATCATCACTACTGCCTCCATAATGTCTTGTCCATATAGTATCACCATCAAGAGGAGATATCTTTAGAACCCAGAAGTCTTTGCCCCCGGCACCTTCTGATTCCGTAAAACCCGCCAGAACATAGTAGCCAATTCTGTCCACACTCACGGCGTAACATCCATCATTACCACTTCCACCATATAATTTTGCCCAGACAGTGTCATGTATTTGTGGATCATACTTTACAATCAATGCATCCTCACCTGTTTCATAGGTTCCAGAATAACCCGTAATAACATAAAAACCTGATGAATCCAGTGCAATACCATAGCCTCTATCATCCAGTGCGGCCATATCCAGCCGTTTTATGGAAAAATCCATGCTATCAGATACTGTTCCATCACTGCTTTTAATCTCTCTTGCTGTAAAATGGGATGCATCAAACCCGCACATCATGTAAAGACTGTCATTTACCACTATTATATCCTCTGCCCTATCGTCATCTTCCGTTCCATACGTATGTGTCCACACCGTATCACCGGAGGAAGGGCTTATTTTCACAACCCATGCATCAAGTCCTCCCTCTCCGAAAGATGCAGTAAAACCGGCAATGATATAAAACCCATCAACATCCTGCACAATACTGTATCCCCTTTCACCTCCATCTGCACCATAATTTCTCTCCCATAACAGTCCTCCTGTCTGTGAATCAATCCTTAATACCCATACATTGTCATTGGCCCCGGGAAGATAAGTTTTCCCGGATACAACATACCTGTTACTATCATCAACCACTATTCCATAACCTATCTGACCCTGTGAATCACCATAATTGTGTGTCCATATAGTATCACCGCTATCAGATTCTATTTTCAAAACCCATACATCACCCCAAGAACTTTCCCATGCAAAATTATAAAGTCCTGCCACAACATAATTTCCAGATGTATCAACGGCAATATCATAACCGCCATCTTCCAGATCTGTTCCGTATCTTCTAAACCATATTGCGTCCTTATTCGGCCTCATCTTCAGGATAAAACAATCTCCATTATCATCGCCATATGATTTTGTTTCACCCGTAATAACATAGTTCCCATCCCTGTCAACAGTTATTCCATACGCAATGTCATCATTTCCACCACCCAGTACATCCGTCCATATCGTATCACCATTCTCAGGATCAATCTTTAAAATCCACACATCCTTTCCGCCTGCACCATAAGATTCGGTATAACCAACCAAAACATAACTTCCCATGCTGTCTATTGCCATATCGTATATTCTATCATCCCCGTCTCCCCCATAAAACCGCATCCATACAGTATCACGCAATTGAGAGTTGTACTTCACCAGCCACGCATCATACGGCTCTTCAGCATAACCTGCGAATACATAATTGCCTCCAGTATCAATACATACGCTATATCCTTTTCCCCTTCTGGGAAGTTCCCTTATTAATCCTATCGTGTCCTTTATCACAATATCTTCATAACCCTGTGCATTCAAAAATCCAATAAGCCACAATAATAACAGATATTTCATAAATCCCCCCTTTCTCCATGGTATTTATTGGCAATTTAAGTGCCATTTTGAGTTATGGTGATATTACCAAAGAAAGGGTTCAGAAAGGTCAGAATGTCACACCTTTGATGTCACACTTATGATAGTAAATTATATATGCTGCCTTAATTTAGCACAGTGACGGGAAAGTCACACCAACTGTGACATGTCACAGTTAAATAATAAGAGTTCTGTTACTTATAAGATAAACCTTCTCAAAGTACCTGTTAAAAACTGATATATTGTGATATTCCTCTGATAGTTCTGTAACTTCAGTGGGAGGTTCATCAAGAATCTTATAATACTTTTCAAACTCTTTCTTAACTCTTTTCTCAGGAAGGGCCATAATAAATACGGGTTTATTGTAAACTTCAGCAATTTGCAGAACAAGAGAGGTTCCTATTTTATTGACAAAATACTCATCAAACACAGCATCAGACCCTAAAAGCACACAATCACTCTTTCTAATAAATTCCCCCATAGCTGCATCAATGCCGAGAGTGACACTAATGCCATTCTCTGCAAGTTCTTTGGCAAGCACAACACCCTCGTTATGGGGCCTTCCTTCTGTAATAAACACCCTCTCAAGTTTTCTTTTTTTCATAAGCACATCACGGACCTGAGAACTCCTTGAATAGGTAAAAACAGTGGAAAAACCATCAATGTATTCAAGTGTTTTCCTCTCAACCCTTAATTTATTTTCTTCCATTCTCTCAAGGAAAAGAGAAATATCACCATGGCCTTCCTGTAAAAACTCGTATAAAGAAAAAAGCACGGCAAAAGATGGATAATCTCTCTTTATAATGTCAAAGAGTTCCTCTAATGTCAGTTTTTTTTGCTTATAAAGGGAATAAACCTTTTTCAGTACCTCAATGGAGCCATGGACCCTGTCTTTATCAGCCATCCAGTTGTTTTTCAAAAAACTGTGAAAGGGCAAATAATTTATCTTCTCTAAATGCCTGTGTCATTATCTGAAACCCCAGCGCAAATCCATTTTTTGACCTTTGCTTTAACGGAATAGAGATAGCCGGTATTCCTGCCAGATTTGCAAGAGTCGTAAACATATCAAGAAGATACAGGGATATGGGGTCTTTTATGCCTTCACCCAGTTCTGGAGGAAATTCGGGTGCTGTTGGAAGAATAATTGCATCAAGCCCCTCAAAAATCTTATCAAGATCATTTTTTATGAGTCTCCTTACTTTCTGAGCATGTGCATAGTACTCATCGTAGTAACCACTTGATAAAGCAAACGTTCCAAGAAGTATCCTTCTTTTCACCTCATCTCCAAAACCCTCTCCACGTGTATTTAAATATGTTTCCATGAGGTCATCGCCTTCCAGTCTGAGGCCGTATCTTACACCATCATACCTTGAGAGATTGCTTGATGCTTCCGAAGTGGCAACAACCTGATACACATAAACTGCATATTCAGCATGTGGAAGTTCAATTTCCTGAACTGAAAAACCATCATTTTTAAACCTTTCCACAACATCCAGTATACTATCTTTTATTTCCTGTTCTTTTACTCTATCAATAAGGCCAAAAGGAACACCTATTTTTAAAGACTTCGGGTTTATATTTTTACTCTCCTCAGAACTGTATGCCCCCAACGGGTAAGATGTGGAATCTTTCTCATCAAAACCTGAGATATGTTCAAAAATAAGTTCTGCATCCTCCACAGAACGACTTATAATGCCTATCTGGTCTAAAGAAGAAGCAAAGGCAACAAGGCCATAGCGTGAAATCCTGCCATAAGTGGGCTTAAATCCCACAGTTCCGGTATAAAAAGCAGGAAGCCTTACAGAGCCTCCAGTATCAGAACCAAGGGCATAAAAGGCAAAACCTGCCTTAACTGATGCTGCAGAGCCACTGGAAGACCCACCGGGGACATGTTTTAGATTAAGCGGATTTCTGGTGGCTCCAAAATAAGAGTATTCACCAGTGGCTCCCATGGCAAATTCATCAAGATTGGTTTTTCCGATTATAAGTGCATTCTGCTCTTTTAACCTTTTTATTGCTGTTGCATCATAAGGTGCCTTGTATCCAAGCAAAATCCTTGATGCACATGTAAGAAGCATATCCTTTACAGAAATATTGTCCTTTATAGCCACCGGAATACCCGAAATTACTGACTTAAGATAATCAGGAAATTGTGCATCAAACTTCTCTGCCTCACTTATAATCTCATCGTCATCCTTAACTGTTATAAAGGCATTAATCTCTTCTTCCTTTCGTCTGATATTTTCCAGAACATATAGAGCAAGGTCTTTTACATTTAATTCCTTTTTTTTCAGTTTTTCATGTATTTCAGTAAGTCCAAGATTAAATATTTCATCCATTTTGTAACCTCTCAAGGTGTTTCAAAAGGCCATCAAGTTTATTTTTAAAATCTTCGTATTTTTTCTTTTCCTTTTCCACCACCTCGGATGGAGCCTTCTTCAAAAAGTTCTCATTTTGCAACTTCGCTTCCTGACGCTTTATAAGTAGTTTCAGGCTCGCTATTTCCTTCTCTGTTTTACGAATTTCTTTTTCTATATCAACCTGAGGAAGATAAACTCTGTACTCCCTGCCATCAAGGTAAAATACTGTACTGAAAAGACCTTCCTCCACACTGTCTTTTATCATCTCAAACAGACCCAATTTCCGCATGTAAGGCTTTTTATCCAGAACGTTTGTTATCTCATCATTTATGTATTCAAGAAAAACAATCTCTTTTTTATTTAGGCCAAACTCACCCCGTATTTCTCTCATAGATTCAATTACCCTTATTATCTTCTTCATTAAAAGTGCATCTTCCTCGTATTTTTCTGAAAAATCAGGCCATGGAGCAATTATTATAGCCTCCTCCTTATTTTCTGACGGAAGATAGGAATAAAGTTCCTCAGTAATGAACGGCATAAAAGGATGAAGCAATCTCAAAAATACATCAAGAACAAATACTGCCACTGTAAGGGCTACATCCTTATCACGTCTTCCCTTTATAATTTCAAGATAAAAATCGCAGTATTTTTTCCAGAAGAAGTTATATAATGTCCATGCAGCACCGTTAAAGTCAAAGTTCTCTATTCCCTCTGAAACCCTCTTTACCGTATCAGAAAGTTCTGTGAGAATCCATTTATCCTCTATTTCCAGCTCATCCTTTATGTCCACAAACCTTTTGAGATTCACATTTTCCGTATTCATAAGCACATATCTTGCAGCATTCCAGACTTTATTGGCAAAGTTCCTTCCAACCTCCATTCTGTCAGATGAGAAGATAATATCCTGACCCTCAGGTGTAATGAGCATCATACCCATTCTAACACCATCAGCCCCATATTTTTCAATCAGTTCAAGCGGGTCCGGTGAATTACCGAGTGACTTTGAGAATTTTCTCCTCTTTTCATCTCTTACGATGCCGTGAAGATAAACGGTTTTAAACGGCTCTTTTTTCTTAAAGTGATAGCCTGCCATTATCATACGGGCAACCCAGAAAAACAGAATATCCCATCCCGTAACGAGTACATCTGTTGGATAAAACTTCTTTAAGAAATCCGTCTCTTTGGGCCATCCAAGTGTTGAAAGAGGCCAGAGCCATGAGGAGAACCATGTATCAAGGACATCTTCATCCTGTTTTATGTTCGTAGAGCCACATTTGGGACATTTTTCCACCTTATCAACCGATACCTCAACATGTCCGCAATCCTTACAAGTATAAACAGGTATCCTGTGTCCCCACCATATCTGCCTTGAAATACACCAGTCCCTCACGTTGCGGAGCCAGTGAAAGTAAATCTTGTTGGCATAATCAGGAATGAGTTTAATATCCCCTTCCTCTACCCCTTTTATAGCCGGTTCAGCCAGTGGCTTCATCTTCACAAACCACTGGGAGGAAAGATAGGGCTCAATTACTGTATGACACCTGTAACATGTTCCTACCGAGTGGGTATGGTCTTCAATCTTCTCAAGAAAACCAGCATTCTTGAGGTCTTGAACTATTTTCTTCCTTGCTTCATATCTGTCAAGGCCCTTATATGGCCCTGCATTTTCATTCATTCTGGCATCTTCGTCCATAACAACGACCTTTGGAAGATTGTGCCTCTCCCCGATTTCAAAGTCATTGGGGTCATGGGCAGGTGTTACCTTCACAGCCCCGGTTCCGAATTCCATATCCACATGCTCGTCTGCAATTATAGGAATTTCAGGAGGCACACCTTCTCTGTCCCAGTCAACGAGAGGAAGTCTTACCTTTTTACCAACAAGGTGCTTATACCGCTCGTCATGGGGATTCACGGCAACTGCAGTATCACCCAGATAGGTCTCAGGTCTTGTTGTAGCCACAACAATGAAGCCATCTTTATCTACAAGGGGATATTTTATATACCAGAGGTGGCTCTTTTCCTCCACATATTCCACTTCATCATCTGCAAGGGCTGTACCACATCTTGGACACCAGTTGATAATCCTCTTACCTTTATAAATAAGACCCTCATCGTAGAGTATTTTAAAAGCAGTAAGAACGGCCCTTGACATGTCAGGGTCAAGGGTAAACTTCGTCCTTGACCAGTCACAGGAAACACCCAATTTCCTCAATTGCTTTAAGATGATGCCCCCGTATTTTTCCTTCCACTCCCATACTCTTTTTACAAACTCCTCCCTCCCAACATCAAATCTCGTTTTACCTTCCTTTGCAAGTTGTTTTTCTACCACATTTTGAGTAGCAATACCAGCATGGTCAATTCCGGGTTGCCATAAGACTTCATACCCCTGCATTCTCTTTGTGCGTGTGAGAATATCCTGTATAGTGTTATCCAGCACATGTCCCATGTGAATAATCCCCGTAACATTGGGAGGTGGCATCATTATTGTATAAGGCTTCTTATTGCTTTTCGGGTTCGCTTTAAAATATCCACCCTCCTCCCATTTCTTATAAATCCTCTCCTCTACTTCTTTAAAATTATAGGTTTTTTCAAGTTCCATAATCCTTAAAATTCCTCCTCTTCTTCATCGCCCCAGAAATAAGATTCATCCTCCTCTTCTGGTTCAAGTTCAAGTTCTATGACCTTCTGTTCAAGTTCAGACAGCATATCACCGTATTCTCTGAAGAGGCTTTCAATATCGTCCTGCGATAATGCCCCTTCCAGAGCATCATTAACAGTGTCAAGAATATCCTTTTTTAAGGAAATGACCTCATTTTGAAGTTCATCAATCTTCTCTCTGTAACCGGAATACTCTTCCTGGTCCTTAAGTTCATTGATTCTGAAAAGAAGTTCTTCTATATGGTCCTGCCATCCGTCAGGGAAGTCAGTAACCTGAGCCCATATTCCCATAATATCTTCAAAAGTAAATCCCATTACAAGCCTCCTTTAATATATGTCAGGTCAATAATATACATAATAAGGAATATTCTGTCAACAGGAAGATTGAAGAGGAAAATATATATGGCAGAAAAATTGATATATAACAGGTAAAGGAGGTAATTCATAGTGAAGAAGATTTATCTCATAGCAATACTCATTCTACTTGAATCGTGCATATCTGCTCTATCTTCCAAAAAGAATATCCCTTTAAGCACATATCTTGAAAAAAAGATTCACCTTCTCGTAAACAGGGAGAGAAAAAAAAGAGGGCTAAAACCGTTAAAGTGGGACAAAAAACTTGCAAAAATTGCGCGAGAGCACAGCGAAGACATGGCCAGAAACAATTACTTTTCCCATATAAACAAAAAAGGAGAAGGTCCTGATGAGAGAGCTCTCAGACATCACTACAAAATAGAAAGAAGTAAAAACGGGTATATTTTAATTGGTCTGGGAGAAAACATATTTAAAACTTACACATTCAGCCATTATTATGTATACCCCTCGGACAAAAGAACATACATATATAAAACCACTGAAGCCATTGCCAGTGAAATCATAGAAGGATGGATGCACAGCAAGGGCCACAGGAAAAATATTCTGAATGCCAATTTTGAAAAAGAAGGGATAGGCGTGTTTATTACAGAAGATGGTGAGATATATGTAACTCAGGATTTCTTTTAAGAGACATCTCTTTCAAAATGAAATTTGAAATTTCATAATGAAAAGATTGTGTTAACTTAAATAAAGTTGCTCTACAGATTTAAACCTCTTAATACCATGTAATGCAATAGATTACTTTCTTTCAAGGATTAACTGGCAGAATAATTGTTATAGAAGAAATGAAAAGGAGGTAAAAGTATGATAGGAGCCATACTTGGATACATATTGCTTGTAACACAGGTAAGTGGAGACATATTCAGTGCAGCAAAAGAAGGTAATATAGAGGAAGTAAGAAGGCTTGTGGAAAGTGGGGTGGATGTAAATACCAGAGACACTTCAATGATGAGGGAATGGTCACTACTTCATTATGCGGTCATGGGTGGTAATTTAGACGTTGTAAAATACTTGATAAATTCTGGAGCTGATGTCAACATAGAGGATAGTCAGGGAAACACGCCTCTTCACATGGCTGCTGAATATGGTTTTCCAAAAATAGCAGAGTATTTAATCATTAATGGAGCAAATATAGGTAGTGAGAATATTGAAGGGCAAACACCTCTACATGTAGCAGCCAAGTATGGAAAAATTGATGTGGCAAAAGTTCTCCTTGACCATGGCGCCGATATAAACGCTATAGGCACGAGTGAATATTATGACAACGCCACTCCTCTCTATTATGCAATATATTATGGCAATTTTGAAATTGCGAAATACTTCATTGAGCGCGGAGGTAAATTTTACAATGATGAAGTGGACTCGACTTATACCCCTCTTCACCTCGCAGCTGAAAAAGGACATCTGGACATAGTCAAGTATTTACTTGATTCAACAGGGGAAGATTTAAATGTGAAAGACGGCGATGGTAAGACCCCACTACATTATGCAGCCCAGAATGGTCACATAGAAGTAGTTAAGTATTTAATCTCCAATGGAGCAGAGGTGAATGTGAAGGATAATGATGGTAAAACTCCTCTTGATTATGCCAGAGATATGGAGCATGAAGACGTGGTAGAGTATCTTGAGAGTGTTAAGAATAAATAAAAAAGGAGGTGTATGGTATGATAAGTGTAAAAAATAAACTATACCACATAATACCAATACTGCTGCTTGTCCTTTCCTGTAGCACACAGTCTACTGATACTGATGAGGGTGATAATGGAGGTGGTGGTAACCAGAGCCAATATACACTTCATATAGAAAAAACAGGTGAAGGTGAAGGATATGTTAAGGTAAACGGCTCAGATGTTAACCTCCCATATACTGCTAACTTTGAGAAGGGCGCAGAGGTAACCCTTAACGCTTATGCAGGTTGGGGTGGAAGGTTTGTGTCATGGGGTGGAGATATCCAGTCAAGTGAAAGTGAGATTACCCTTACGATGAATCAGGACTACAACATTGTGGCGTATTTTATCAATAGTAACTCAAACACTCATACTATTACTGTTCAGCGTTCAGGCAGTGGTGCCAGTGATGGGTATGTCTTCAGTATCCCGGGTGGTATATCCTGTGGTTCTGACTGTGCAGGTGAATATGAGGAAGGTGATACAGTTAAAATTATTGCACAATCAACATCCCAGAATGTTATGTTTGATGGATTTTCTGGTGATACATTCAAAACTCATGGAGATACTGCTTATGTGGTGGCAAATACTGATAAGCACATTATAGCAAACTTCAGAAATACCCAGATAACAACCTACACCCTTAATGTTTCAAAAACAGGGAGAGGGACTGTTATAAGCGACCCGCCGGGCATATCCTGTGGGCTTGACTGTTCCGAGGATTATGTATCAGGCACGACTGTAACGTTAACAGCAACGCCAGAGGCAGGGTATTTATTTAATGGATGGGATGGTGCCTGCAGTGGGTCTTCTCCAAATTGCACAGTTACGATGAATAGCAACCTGTCAGTTATAGCAAAGTTTGTGGAACAACCTCCGATTATCTTTGACCACTTTAACGGCAATCCTTTTGACTCAGGTTGGGCTTACGGACCTGGAACTCCCACTAATGCTCACATAGGTTATTCAAACAGCACCATATATCCGCTGAGTTATGGCCCAGGCTCTGGATGGCATGGTCCAGAAATCATCCATGACCTTGACACAACCATAGACCTTCTTACAGATAACTTTGAAGCAAGTGCCTATATTATCACCGGCACGAATGATAACAACGAAGAAGGTATACTTGATATATCCCTTCTTGATGAAAACGGCACCCCTATTATACGGTTTAAATGGTATGATAGTTCTGGTGGTGGTTGTTGTGCGAGTCAGCAGGGACATATTCAAATAGATTACCCCGATGGTAGTAGTGACTGGACAGGTAACGATTTTCAGAGTTTCAGTGGTGTTATTGGTGTAAGAAAAACAGGGGAGACCTATACATTGTTTGTGAATACTGGAGATGTTTTTTCTAAATCTGTAACGAGCACGGCGAGGATTAAAAAGGTCAAGATTGCATTCTTGAAGTGGGCTGATCAACTATCTGCTTCAACTTTAAAGGTAGATTGGGTCAGGATTAAATGGTTGCCACACTGATACTTCAAAAAGAGCCCCTTCATTGTAACGAAGGGGCTCTTTATCTATATTATCTATTAAAGATTGGAACAATTACTTTTTATGTCACCTTCGGGATTTCAAAATGAAATTTCAAAATTCAAAATGAAAGTTTAAGAGGGAGATATGTATGGAAATGTGTGTATTTAAGCGATGTGAGCCTTTGGCATTTAAATTGCCAGTATTTAATGGGGCAAAAATTCAGAAGGAGGCGTGCAGTAGATGCTGGTTTTAATACTTTTTCTTGCCCTACTTGAGGGAAATTCTCTTGGTGACAGAGAAGAAGAAAGAGTGTTATATTCGTCAATAACAGAGGGTAATATTTCAGTCCTTGACAGTTTTCTGTATGTTGTTGGACCTGATTACAAGTTCAGTTTTTATAATGGGTATTTTAATCCTTCACTGCTTCATGTTGCAGTTAAATGCGGAAATATCAGAGTTGTAGATTTTCTTATTAAGCGTGGAGCAGATATCAATATCACTGATAAAAACAATCAGACACCATTGTTTTATGCAGCAAAGGACTCTAACCTTATCAATGTCTTTATATACCTTCTGAATAATGGTGCTGATTTTACCCTGAAAGATACCTATGGTAATAATGTGCTCCATACTATGGTGGATGCCGGAAATTTTCGTGGTGTCTTGGTATTTCTATCCTCAGTGAGTAAGTTTAACTGGGACACATTCAATCTGGAAGGCTATACACCGCTGTATATGGCCATAAGAAATAAAAGAGATGATTTGGCTGTGTTACTTATGGAAAATGGAGCGTCTGTGAGTATTTCTAATGATGTTGGTATGACTCCATTTATGTTAAGTATAAAAATGGGTGATTACCCAATTTTTGTTTATATGTTAAAGAAGTTTAAGGGTATTAGCGACGCTATAAATAATGGGGATAGATATGGAAAAACAGCACTGCATTATGCAGCAATGCAGGAAGATTCATCCTTTTTAATTAAGATTTTACAGTTTAATCCTGAGTGTAAAAGGGATAGTAATGGTCTTTCCCCCATAGATTATGCATGGAAACACAGGCATTACTGGAGTGTTGATTTTATACTTTATCACAGTGATTCTACGGTAAAAAATGAATATGCCTGGGTTCCTTTGTTTTCTTCTTTCTTTGATGATGATACAGATAAAGTCTCTCACTTGATAAATGATTTTGATGTGGCGTGGAAAGATAAATATGGGAGAACGGGACTGCATATTGCTTCTTTGCACGGCTCTGGGTATTCTGTGAAAGCACTACTTTTAAACGGAGCAGACCCGAATATTGCAGATATGGATGGAAACACACCACTGCACTATGCTGTTTTACAGGGTAATTATGACATTATAAAGAAGCTCATTTTGGCTGGAGCAAAACCTAATATAAAAAACAAATATGGCAAGAGTCCACTGGACATTGCTCGCCAGAAAAACGATGTTTTTGCAATTGCATTATTAAATAAAAAATAGAAGAGGAGGTAAACATGGAAGGATCAACTCTTTTGGGAAGAAGGTGTCCACAATGTGGGTCATTCGTAAAAGAGGGCCTGGATAAGTGCCCTGTCTGTGGATATGAATTTCCTGCTGAAACATCTCTGTCAGTGTCTGTGGAAGAGGGAATAAGGCATAAAAAGTTATCTAATATTGGTGGGAAGGGAATTAAATGTCCAAAATGTGGAAAAGAGAATCCCCCTGAAGCAAGTTTCTGCAAGTTCTGTGGGTTTCCACTGATGCCTGCTCAACAACAAATAGAGGAAGTGAGAAGTTATGAAACAGAAGAAAAATCGTCAATGAAAATTGAGTTTGAGTGGCAGTCATCTAATTACGATAATCTTGAAGGGAATGTATTACTTAAAAAGTGCGAGCCGTTTTTTGCTGGTGTGGGAGCATTTGAGGGTTTTGCCTTTATGGTATACAACTCTACACTTTATCCAAAGGTAATGATTAGAAAAATCAGTTCTCAAACGGAGGGTAAACTCTTTGTCAAATACAATAAAGGACTTATTGTTTTGAGTGGAACAGAGTTTTATCTTGGAGCAGTGGGGTTTCAGCTACTTGGTTCAGCAGAACACAAAGATATGATGCAAGAGACTAATGAGATTAAAACGGTAATGGCCGGTCCTGGTGAAGATGTATTTAATATTTTCACCACCGGGAAACCACGAATAAGGGTATTAAACATGCCGGGGAAAAACGATATATTAACGGTAAATTGGGAATTTATTCTGGGTAGAGAGACTCTTATGGAACTATTGCAAATTGAAGAATTGATACTTGCTCAAAGTGGAGTTTCAAAACATCATTTAAAAGTTCAGCCTTTAACCAATGGTTCATGGTATCTGGTTCCTTTAAGTGGGAAGAGCTTTTACGTTGAGATAAAGGAAGACCCCGTGATTCTTGATAATAACACCATCATTAGGATTGTGAAGAAAAATGGAGTTCCTGTTGAAGCAAAACTGCATATAAAAACAATACAGGAGGAATAAAATGCTGGCAGCGTTTCTTGTATTAATTGCTCTTTTTGGTTTATTCTTAAACTGGCCACGTATACCTGCTGGGTCTTTAATAGCGTTTCTCTCCCACGGTTTTCAAGCGGAGAAGAATGTATTTGACTTTCTTAAGGAATTTTCACAAGGAGCATTTACGAGAATTGATGGGATTATTGTGATTGCGGTATCTGTAATTATATTTATAACCCTTTTTCTACATACGACTAAAACTCTCGTGTATATAAGAAGTGTCATCCTTTTCATAATAACCGCCTTGTTAGGAACTGAACTCCTTGTGGCTGTGAAAGGTGGCTCTCATCTTTATGCTTATGCTGGACTTTTGTATACCACAATGTTTTTTGCACTCGCTTTTCTGGCATCTATTTTCAAACTTGGCTCGGAAAAATCATTAAGGTCAACCATACAGGGAAAACCCATGACAGAAAGTCAGGCATTAACACAATCTCTGATGAAAACGATTTCCATGGCTGCAATGAGTGTAAAGGTTAAGATTATTCCAAATGATACTGTAAATCAGGAATGGCAGAAAGGGGAGGAGAAAACATTTGAAAAATTTGAGATAAATATAGGAAGAGATAAAAACTGGGCCGATGTTGTTCTGGGAGACAACTGGCGGGTTGTTAGCAGAAGACATGGCAAGATAATGGTTGTTGGAAATTCTCTGTTCTATACACCGATTGCTCAGAAGTATGCTTTTGCCATTAACAATACACCTTATACTACTGCCACACAACTGCCAAATAATGCTGAACTGAGTCTTGTTTCTGGATTTGGGCCCACTTTTAAAATAGAATATGAGTCTGAGAAGAAGTCCATTTTCCATCCCAAAACAGTATCCAGAACTGCCCAGTTAATGCATAACGAATACAAAAAGCTCCAGACCACGATGAGGGTTTTTGTTGTCATTGCACTCCTTGGAATACCTGCTTTTGGCGGGTTTTCACAGATTCAGGCTATTGCATGGAGTAATAAATTAAGTTCTTATAGGAAAGATGTAGCCAATTTAAACAGCAAAATTGCCGATCTTAAAAATACATACCTGGCTTACATGGACAGTTTAAACAGTGTAAAGAATGAAATAGCAAAAAAGAAGGAAGAAATTGAAAGATTGAAGCAAGTGAGTAGTAGAAAAGACAGAAGGATTAGGGTATTAAAAAATGAGGTTGACAAATTGAAGCAGAAACTGGAGGAATTGAGTAACAGGGGGGAAACAAAAGAAGCATTAAACGAGGTAAGAGATATAGTGAAAGATATTGATAATTTTACAAAGACTCAATCAATCCCTTCTGTTTTTCCAATTGTAACAATTTTTCAGGAAGATGATAGTATAAAGGAAAGTGCTGGGACGGGATTTTTTGCTTATAATAATAAGGGTGAAGTTTATGCTATTACAATAGCCCATGTTCTTGGCGGTATAGACAACACCAAAGCCATTGCTTTTATAGGGTTGAACAGGACTTATATAGATAACCCAACCGACCTGTCAGAAGATGTAAAAGATTTGTTAGCAAAGGGTTTTCAAAAAGACATAGATATAGAGGAATTAGGTAAAGAACTGGTGAAGAAACGAATCTTGCCGATAAGTGTTTCAGAATGGAAGTTTTCTAATAGAATTGACTTTAAAAAGTATTCGGATTCCGTGGCATATTTTAAACTCCCAGCTAAAATAGCAAAGGAAGTAGCAACCCCATTTAAACTCTCCAATAGCGTTAAAGAAGGAGATTTTGTAGGTGTTATTGGATATCCTAGTTGGACCAGAGCTCACACGGCAGGTTTAATTATTGATGTTGAAATAGATTATGTTAAAATTTTTGCACAAACATATCACGGATACAGTGGTTCTCCCGACTTTATTGTCAATCCATCCGTTAGAGATTCCTGCTTCAATGTAGTTGCTATAGAGCAAAGTATAGTGTTTAGTGGAAGTGAAAATGAGACCTATGGACTTAGTTTTAGGATACCAGAAGAAATTATAAAATAAAGTGTGCTATGAAGAAGATAGGAAAATATAGGATATTGACTACTCTTGGGACAGGGGGATTTGGAATCGTGTATCTTGGTGAGCATGAAGGGCAAAAATATGCCATTAAAGTTTCAAAGGAAACCCGGGAGTATATACTTGAAAGATTCTTCAAAGAGGCTGCAAAACTAAATGAGATAAGAAAGAAGTATAAAATACCGTATCTTGTTGACATAAAAGAAATAATGTTTGATCAAAAAGCATATGTAATGGAATACCTTCCTGATGACCCTATTGCTTACTATAAGAACACGGAGGATATAGATTTCATAGCAAGGATTGTTGATGCGGTTTCACAATTACATAGTATAGGGATTGTGCACAGGGATATAAAGCCTGAAAACATAAGGGTAAAAAATAATATACCGATTTTACTTGATTTTGGGGTGGCTTCATGGCGAGACAGTCAAACTGGGTTGTCATTTGCAGGAACGGAATGTTATATGCCACCTGAATACTTCCCCATGTTTGATTTGTCGGCGCAGGCGGGTGCCCGTCTCTCAAAGATTCGTGGAAGTTCACCGAGAGAACAGGTAAAGAACATGAAAAAACTACACGATGTTTTCAGTATGGGATTGACAATAGGTGTAATAGTAACAGGAGAAATGCCTTTTTCAGGGTGCAATAAGTCAATAAAAGCAGAATATCTCAATAAGGGTAGTAAAGTTCTTGAGAACTGGTACAAAAAAATATCACCGAAGAATATAAGGGACCTGGTAATAGAAGCAACCACTTTTTTCCCGGACGAAAGGCCTTTCGCCGAAACTCTAATTCAAAAGTATTGCCCACAATTAGGGAAAAAACCAGAATCCAGTATATCAATTAAACACATAACACCGCTTGTGGAAGAAGGACCTTATACTTGCCTGGATTGTGGAAAAACCACAGACCCTCCAGCGAATTTTTGCCAGCATTGTGGAAGCCCATTTAAATACGTTGCGCTACATATAATTACTTTAGCAAATGAGGTTAAAACCAGTAATCTACCTGATGGAGTTAAGGTGGTAAGGTATCCTGGTATATCTCAGCTGTTCAGCCATACAACTATACTTATTGATGTAAAGAGGACAACAAATTGGGAATTAATTGTGGGAAGAAAAGAGGGAAATATAATGTTTTCTAATGATCCATGGATGTCTTCTATACACGGGAAATTAATAAAGAAATCCACCGATATATATTTTACTGATGATGTAAACGGCCACCTCCCGAGAAATCTTTCCCGCTATAACAACATTGTCATAGGTAAAAGACAGGTGCTTCTGGATGCAGGAGGATACCTATCCACAGGAAGCACAGTATTTTTAATAGAAAAATACTTTAAAAAGGATGAACTATCATGAAGAGGTGCACGAAATGTTTTAGATTTATAAGCAGAACTTTTGAAGTATGCCCATATTGTGGCAGTAATAGTCTGATAGATATAGACTTTTTATATCGGATAAAGAACATTCCACTTGAAGAGATCTTTTTGAAAAATAGAAGGTATTTGATAGAAGGCGTAGTAGCTAAGGGAGGGTTCGCCTACATTCTTAAAGTTAAGGAGCCGAGAAACCAGAGTGTGTATGCTTTGAAGTTGCCTATAAGTGCTGCATCCTTGATAGAATTTGCTTCCTTTATTGATGATACTTTAGTGGAAAAATCTGAGGAGATGTTAAGAAAGGAGATAAAAATTTTAACTTCATATTCACATCCTGGTATAGTTGGTATTGTTGACTATGGTGAATTCCATATGAGAGTCAGAGGAGAAGAGAGAACTTTTCCCTATTACATAATGGAACTTGCTTACGGCGATGTTGAAGCACTCATGCAAAAGTATGGAAAGGACAATTTCCCGGTGGAAGAAAAAATTAAGATTATAAAACAGGTAGCAAAAACCCTTTCGTATCTTCATGCAATGAACACAGTCTATAGAGACTTGAGTTTAAAAAACATACTCATAATGGACAGAGGCGAGCAAAATATATACTATGTTCTTTCCGATTTCGGAACCGCAAAATCTGCAACGGGAACTACTACAACCTTTGGCAAAACCTCACTGGTAGGGACAAGCAGGTACCTTGATCCTGTATATTTTCGGGATATGTTAAAATATCGGAAAGACCCACGTATTGACATTTATTCTCTTGGAGTACTGACATTTGAGATATGGCTTGGCACATGGAACTGGCAAAATTACATGGATATAGTAAGCATCAATCCATTAACTATTAATTTTCCAGATATAGTGTCTCAAGCAGAAAGAAAGTATGGTTTACCACAGCCTATAGCCAGAGTTATCAAAAAAGCCACTTCCCTTAACATAGATGAAAGATACAAAAATGCAGAGGAATTCTTAAATAATTTCAGGAATGCTTTGTCCGAAATGCAAATAGATGCTAAAACCACAGACACATCGCCAATGCTTATAGAGCAACAGGCGAAACAAGAACAAGAAAAGATAAAATATGAAGTAGTTTTCAGGATTAAAATCCCACTTCCGCTTCCTCAAACAGACAGCACCTATGTGGCTCCCATGATAGAATACGAAGAAGGCAAAATCGTGAACATACCCGGCCCATTTGGGGGTATAATAACCTTGCCACAGGCTGTGATTATAGAAAAAGTGCGTAAAATAAGTGGGCCAAGCTTTGTTGAGGCAGTTCAAACACATGCTAATTTAGTAAATATCCGTGTAACTCCGTCTAAACTTAAAGAGGTTTTAAATCCGATTCTATCTCTTTCCCAAAGGATAAAAGGTCATCTGGTATTTGAAGGTAAATTAGAGGTTGTGGGGCATGAAAGTTAGTAACAATGAGGAGAAGTTCATTTATTTTAGGCATCACAGAGGTCCTCGTAAGTATCAAGAGGATGCATACGGAGTATCCATAAAGGGTAATAAATTATTAGTTGTTGTTGCAGACGGAATGGGGGGACATTCAAAGGGTGATATTGCCAGTAAAATAGTTGTTCAATCCCTTAACGAAGTATTCAATGAGTATTCCTCAAAATTTAGTGCAAAGCAAATATTAAAAACTGGTATACAATATGCGGCTAAGAAGATCAAGGAAACAGGTGTAGATATGGGAAGCACTGTTGTAGCAGGAGTATTGGAGAAAGGGATAGGGGGAAAATTTAGTTTTACTTATACATGGATAGGAGACTCCAGAATATATGTATTTACCCCATCATTACACAGGTTAGATAAAGCAATTCCCCTTCCTGAAGAATTGCCTGAAAAGGAGAGAAAATTATGGCTTTTAACAGAAGACCACAGTCTCGTATGGCAACTCTATGCTCAGAAACTTCTCTCCCTTGACCAGCTTTCTCAGCATCCAGCGAAGAACCAACTTCAACATTCACTTCATGCTTCCCAGAGTGATTTTTCTCCCCCCATTAGAACTGTGCTATTAAATGAAAGTGACATTATACTACTATGCACAGATGGTGTTTGGGAGAGTTTTCTTAGCCATAGCATTTTATTTAACATTTTTGAAAACTCAAACAACCTTAAAGAAGTAGCAACCACACTCAATGGACATCTTGACAATGCCATTCGTGATAATCTCTGTGATGATAACAATACCTATATACTTTTGAAAGTTAACGATGCCTTATTCAAAGAGGATAAAGTGGTAAATTCATACACTCAAAAGTATATCAGAAAAAAAGAAAAGCACCAGAACAAACTTATTTTCGTATCCCTGTTTCTCTTACTTACTCTGGGGGCAGGTCTATTTCTTTATCTTTATTCCAAAACATCCACCCCAACAGCCACTGTCCGGGTAAAAGATAAAATACTCTCGCATATCATCTATTTAAGGAATCGTGAAAACGAATATAAGATAAGTTATGGAAAAACAGTAACTTTAAGACCTGATACATATAGCATAATGTTTTTGAAAAACTTAAAAGTTGGAGAGTTGTACTTAAAGGACAACGATACGGTATTGATTGATACCTTGATTAAATCAAATATAGAGAAATTAACAAAAAAAGATTTAACGGGAGTGAAAACACTCAGGTATTTGAGAAAAGAACTCATTTTTAACATAAAAGATAGTGTAGATTTATATTCATATTACTTTTACCCTGTTAACACAGGGCAACTCTACATTGATGTTAATGGAACATCCCGAAATGTAAAGGTATTGGATAGGGACCACTTACTAAAGATAATAAATAGTTTAATAGAAGAGCAAAAAAGTAAGAGAAAGCCTCAATCAAAAAACAGAGAGCGTAAGAAAAGGACAAAAAACGAAAAGGAAATAAAGAAACGCAAGCAAAAGCCAGACACAAGAAATGATAAAAAACCTTCTTATAGAGAGGATAAAAGAAAGCCACAGGAAGATGTAGAGAGAAAAGCGAAGAATAAAGTTTATCAAGCAGGATTGTGTAAAATTTCTCATACACATGGGAATGCTTATGATTTTGAGATTAAAGTGATAAATGGTTTAAAGTTCAGGGCATATTACAAAATGCAGGTTTCAGGCAAAATTGGCCCCATTCTTGTTTCTGATAGGATGTTAAGTTCGGCCACTATTTATTTAAAATGTGATTCTCTCAAAAGATATTATAGAGAAGGTAAACCTATCGTTACGATACACTGTAAAACCAGTGAATGCCCTGACATTACTATAAAAGCTTTAAGCAGAGACATTGCAGTTTATCTTGCTAAAAAAGGTAAAAACAAAAGAGAAGGTATTCCCATCCAAAAAGGTAAGGACAAAACCTTCAGTAAGTTTCAATATCTATATGTAATGTTTGGCAGGAGGACAAAGCCATGATTAATCTATTTGGGGGCCACTTAATGATATCACAGATAATTACATATAATCAAAAATACAGTTTTGATACTTATACCTTAACCTGGAGTCCTTTAAAATGAAAGATAAAATATTTGATGCTGTAGAACAGGGTGATACGATGAGGTTGAAAGAGCCAGTGAACAAAGGAGTTGATATAATGTTAGAGATTATGAAAAAGTTAATCAAGTTTTTACCATTATTACCGATAATAAACGTAGGCACAGGAGGATAAGAAATGATAGGAGCCATACTTGGATACATATTGCTTGTAACACAGGTAAGTGGGGACATATTCAGTGCAGCAAAAGAAGGTAATATAGAGGAAGTAAGAAGGCTTGTGGAAAGTGGGGTGGATGTAAATGTGAAGGATAATGATGGTAGGACTCCACTACATTTTGCAGCCGGGCTTGGTTACATAGAAGTAGTTAAGTATTTAATCTCAAAGGGTGCATATGTAAATGTGAAGGAGAATGCACATGGTGCAACCCCACTACATTTAGCAGCCGAGTTTGGTCAAATAGAAGTAGTTAAGTATTTAATCTCCAAGGGAGCAGAGGTGAATGTGAAGGATAATTATGGTAATACCCCTCTTGATTATGCGAGAAAGACGGAGGTAGAAATGTATCTTAAGCGTGTGGGTGCTAACAGGCGGTATCGTGGCTGTATTTTTTAATTTTATTTAGACAAAGTTGGTAATGGAGGACATTATGCAAGATGAAAGGATTATTAAACTTGTTAAGGAGTTAAAAAAAGAAGGACTTGTTGACGGGACTATAGAATTAGATGAAAAGACTTACACTGTATCTGATGACAATAAATTTCTCACTCCATTTTTCCACACCTCCACATTAAGAATAGTGTTACTTTCAATGCTCACTTTCAAGACCTATGAAATTTACTGGATGTATAAAAACTGGAATTTTATAAGGCAGAGATACAATAATAAAAAAATTTTGCCGCTCCTTATGTCTGTATTTCATCCTTTTTTCTTCCACTCTCTTTTGAAATACATCAAAAGAGATAAAGCCCTATCATCTAAATGTGTGTTAGGTTTTTCACCAGCCCTGCTCACCATTGCCTGGTTAATATTCTGGCTTACCGCATCCCTTGTATATCAATTTTCATTGGTTATATTCGCTTTAATTCCTACATTTCTCGTTCCTGCTTACATCCAGTCAATAGTAAATGATTGCATAAAAAAGAGTCACCCAGATTTGCCGTACGAAGACGTTTCCCCAGTGGAGATTCTGTCAAGCATTTTTGGAACTATTTTATGGGTGTATTTAATTTTAGGAGGATTTTGAGTTGGAATCTACGAACCAAACAGGAGGTGTAATATGCAGGTAGTATTGCTCGTAATGTTTTCTATATTCCACAATACTGTCTCCCTGAATTTCGGTATGGGCCTGGGAGATGACAATGCAGGCTTCTCCCTGATAGTGTATCCATTTTACAAAGGCACATACAAAGACAAAACCCCAGAGGGAATACAATACGGAGGCTACTTTATGGCTGGATTGCCGATAAACTATAGGAATAACGGTTACAGTTCAGGTGCTTTCATCAATATGCCCTTCGTTTTTGGTGGGAATCTATATCCTGCACCACAAATAGCTATTGGTATGGACTTTGGATTCGCCTTTCCAATACTTGGTCCCATTAGTGGAAAAAGTGATGATGAGTATACCAATCCTTATACTGGTGATGAGATTAGAATTACATCCGGTACTTCAACTAAATATTTAATAGTTCCTATTAGTATGTGGTTTGCTTATAAAGGCACAAGAATTACCATAGACCCACGATTCAGTATGTATATGGGTAATTATTTCAATAAAACCACCACAAAATACTATACAAATGGAGCACTTGACTCTACAATTGTATACAAAAACAGTGACTCTTTTACTGAAATCTATATGGACATAGGTGGTATGTTTAAAGTGAATCAGAATTTAAAGGTAGGGACGAGATTTATCATTGGAGACGGTATATGGGGATTTGCGCCACAGGTATCTTTACTCTTACCCAATTATATGAAACTTAAAATTAAAATTGCGTACCCGACCATTTTCAGCACAAGCCTGAATGATGAGTTCTTCGGGGAGATAGTTCCAAAAAGCGAAGACGGATTTGGTACTGGGGTAACCTTTACCATAACAAGTGAATTCTGACTTAAACATTCAGGAGGGGGTGGTGACATTCCTTAATAAAAAAGCCACACGTTAGAAAATTTTAATTTCACCTCTCCTGATCGTAGAATAAAGTATGGCACCCTGAGAACACGCATCTCAAAAATCTTTCTATTATGTGTAATATCAGGAGAAATAGAAAAATACAGAGTAATCTTTTGTGGTGGCTCAAAATCAACAAATGGAAGGCTCTCATATTTTTCCATCATATAGTTATAGTAAGAATAAATGTTCTTAAAAACATGTTTCTTTTGCGTGGGGTCAAGGAAATAGGCTTTATTTCCTATAAATACAACCACTAAAACATGTGATAAGTTCCATCCCAAATCCTTAATGCACATGAAAACAAGTCTATTTTCAACACCCACAAGTTTCAAAAGAGAAGAAAGAAAAACACTCCTTTCTTCACATACAGGATACTTTAAGTCAAAATAGACATCTGGATACACTGTGTCACTTTTGTAATGCTTCCAGTAATTTATCATCGGTCCATATAGCTCTTTTACGGAAAGAGTGCTATCTTCCTTTGTGTCATAAATGTATTTTGCGAGAAATGTAGATACCTCTAAGGGAGATTTCTTAAAAACCATTGGATATTTATCTTTTAGTTTTTCAAGAAACTTTTTCACCCTGTGTGTAGGTGCCGTGGAGATTATATTGGGCCTTATCATGGCATTTAACTCAATGTAAACGATTCCTTCAGGCTGATTTCGTAATGCCATAGAGAGCAAATCGTCTATGGAAATAGAAAAATCTTTTAGCACGGCAAAAAGGGATAATAAAACCAGAAATCTTAAAATATTCATCTTAATACATTAACAAATCAAAATTTCAACATAATATTTGAACCAAAATATGGCGTTTTTACTATCTCATCTAATCCTGCTATAACCCCAAAACCTATTGTTTCTCTCTTCAATCCAACTTTCAATTTTATACCATTATTTTGCAAAGGGTAGGTGTAGAACTTATTGAAAATACCAAAGTAAAACCCATTCCGGGTAACATTAGAAGTGAAAGAGATAGTAAACTCTCCACTTGTGATTTTACTCTTCATATAAGATATGGAAATAAGCGAAGATCCCGACACAATACTTAAAGAAGCTAGTGGGTTAGGATTAACATTGACTTTCTCCCCTCTATATTTAGCAATAATTCCGGGAAAATCAAAAAAAACTCCAATTTCTTTAAAAGATAGAGGCAAATCTATCCCGGTAATATCAGATAACCCTAAACCAACACCCGAACTCAAGTGATACTGGACAGGGGTATACATTATTGTAAAAGGTATCCATGCGATTGGAACAAGTAGTAACTCCATATAATATCCTGAGTCACCTTCTCCACCCCTGTCTAAAGAAAAGTCATAAGGAGCACTTATCTGAAATGTAGCACCCCCACTTAAAAACATATCACCTATTAAATAAACCTTTGAAATATTGAAATACATTTCATACCAGCAAAAGTCAATATTTCCAAGTATATTCCCATTTTCATCTGTATGAAGGAATCTTTTATACGACCTTTTTAAGATACCAATGGCAAACACACTGGAAGCATTGTAAACTGAAGTATAAGAAAGGCCTGTCACTCTATAAAGTGCTTTTTGCATATAATAAGCTTCTATTGCGGAGCCAGAATTTAACAAAGTATTCCCTATTTGCGCTATGGCTGGATGATAAATAACACCAAGCCCAATGTCTCTTAAAGCATACGGAACCGCTGAAGATGTCATTTCCTGAGACTGATAGATTACAGACCTTAAATGGGCATCTCTTCCTCCTCCATACATTATTAAAAATGTTATCATCAACAAACTCATAATAATCTCCTCCTTTTACTTTACTAAAATTACTCCCCCACTTACGCCTTTATCACAGACACCTTTATAGAAATAAATTCCCGAAGATACAGGAACTCCATTCTCATTTCTAAGGTCCCAGAGGGCCTCGTAAATTCCATAATCCAGTTCAACAACACTAAGTTTTTTAACCAACATAGCAGCCTCGTCATAAATATTGATCTTCACTTTATCTTTAGAAGCATCACATACAAAATGAATTCTCACACCCGTAGAATTATTGCGTTCCACCGGGTTAGGGTATGCCAGCAAATCCACATCCAGACTGTCAAGTCTGGGATTGTAATAAAGTTCTGGTTCGCCATATTCGTCACCCGCAATCATTAATCGCATACCCCTTCTTTTATTATCTATATCATATAACAGATAATCTCTTGATAAAATACCTTTGGATGGGACTATAAGAGAAACTCTCACTGGTTTATCAGCGTTATATCCGTCATCCACAGCAAAATTTAATTCTACATCTATTTCATGCTGACTGTAAAAAACGATGGTGTCATTTCTATACCCCACACCACCCAACCTCTCCAGCACATCAGGATTCAGTAATTTGTAACCTTCAGGAACATATATCTCACAAATATATGGTTCTGAAAGTATTTTAACATCCCTATCCGGTCCCAGAGGCCCTCTTGCTCCAACTAAAAACCTCTCCCCGTATTTTACAAGAACATAATCCTTTGTGAGCACATTATAACCTTCATACTCTGGCATTTCAGCAAATTTGTTTATGGGAGCACCCCATCGCAATGGGAAATCACTTCTGAAAACCACACTATCCGGTAAAGGATACAACATATACACCTTTTCCCCAGAAATTCCTTCCGGGACAACCTCTATACCGGATTCTGGAATATGAGTTCTGTATGCCAATAAGGTTTTTAGTATCCCGTCAGCAACTCCCATATAAGCACCTCCAAAATGAAGGAATCCATAAAAAGCATTCAGCAAAGTGTATGTTGCAGCAGGTCCAACAGGAACAGAACTTCCAAGCAAATAAACAGAACTTTTTACATCTTCCAGAGAATAATAGGTATCATAAAACTCTTTATTTATGTTAGTCATTAAAAGTTGAACATCATGCCAATCCAATCTCTTGAGCAAAACTTCTATAGAATCAGGAAACTTTTTATCTCTGAAATACATTGCATGACTACCCTTTTCAACGAAAACCTTTGGATGAGTTTCATATACCTTTTCAACGGCATCCCATCCCTTAACTATATAAAAATCGTGCCAGCTTAACCATATCTCCGATGGAATAGTATCGTCCTGATTCTTAAAGCGAATAATAATTCTTTCCCAGTCACCTTCGTGAAAATCTACATAGTCATTTATCCCATAGAATAAATAATATTCAAGGTTACGAGATGTTCCACTATTCTTTTCTCTTCCATACACCACCACAGGCAAATTGGTAAACGCACTGGTATGACCTGGAAACACTGTATTTTTCAAACTTAAATACAGGATTTCATTGTTGGCCAGATTCTCACCATAATTCCGGATATTTTCTATAGTTGGATTTGCGGTCAGTACTTCCTTTATTTCAGCGAAAGGACCACACTTATTAGCACGCAAAAGTTTAGAGCGCATTAGAAACTCGTTTACGGACATTGGATACTGATTGTCCTCAAAAATCAATACAGGAGCATATTTATAAAAATCCATACTTAAGGTCGGTAAGTGTCTCATAATAACAATTTTATACCAGCCATCTGGCGAAGGCGCATATCCTGTAAACCCTTCCTGTGTTTTTGCCAAAGCCCTTATCAGATATGTCTGCATGGTGTCAGAAGTTATATACAATGTAAAAAATGCCAGGCTGATAGTATCATAAAAATATATATCGTGATGAAAAAGTTTATTTAATGTATCTACTATAAAATCGGTTACCTGCCAGTCATCCCATGTAGTGTCTATAAATGGTTTGATAAGACTTGCAAGTTCTGATATACTACCCCTCATAACCCGCAAAGGAAACTCCATACTCTCATACTCCCCAAGCCTCTTTGCGACCATCTTTATACTATCAATTTCTGATTTAGAATATACTATAACAGGAAAGGTTGCCATATTTCCAATTACTGTATCCTTTTTCAACACAAATACATTGGGAGATATAAAAGGAACAAGTGGAAGTCTAACAAAATCAGAACCTCCTCGCATCGGGAACCATCCAGTAGAATACTGTGTTTCAGCCATAGCGTAAAAATCCACATATTTTGCAGAATCAAGAAAAGTGGGGGATAAATACACACTCCATCTTGTGCTATCAGAACCACTGGCAACTCCACTTATATATACAAAATCGCTATCAAAGTCTCTTCTAAGATAACAGCCAAGGTGAATTATACTTCCTCCCTTACTCTCCGCAGAGAAGTCCCACAATGTATCACCAACAGAAAGACTTCTTATTCCTTTAATCACACTATCAAGTGCACTCAAAGGTTTTATTCTGATAATGTCGGCTGGGTTATACGTTATGTAATCAATGTAAACTTTTCCATTATAACGAAATTCTACCTTTACTCTCCTTGAGAAGTACAATGTATCTGGAATTGGAGTTTTATAGCTCAGATAGGAATAACCAATTTGAGAAGAAATCATTGCAAGGATTCCTCCAAGGGGAGAATTTATATCAAAATATTTACCTCCAGTTGCCTCCGCAAGTGTGCCGTAATCATCATAAGAATGAGGTTCATTTATGTCAAACAGAGAAAAAAGTATAAAACCATTTCTTAATAGCAGATTACGTGCATATTCTTTTGTATATGTTCCCTGATTTCCATCATCAGTTACATTTTCATCTGTCATTAAAATAAGCACTTTAGTTGCACCTGTTCTATAGTTCATATGTGTAATCGCATACACAATAGCATCCCAACCAGGTTCAAATCCACCCTCCGATGTCATGGATTCCACCTGAGAAATGAATGTATTAACATCTGAAGTCAAATCATGAGAAATAGCATATGGATTTCCACCATTCTGTATGGACCCAAATATAACAAGACCAAGAGAATAATCAATCCCTAAATTTAACAATCTGTTTACGAAATCTCTTATATTGTATTTAACAGCATCTATATTATCGCTCATACTTCCTGAATTATCCACCATAAATACTATGTCAACTTTATTGAACCCTCCAGCTCCAGGAGGATAATATTTTATATTTTCTGTTGCCTGATAGGAATTCTCAAAGATGGAAAAATAGGACTCGTCTATACCTTCAAAAGGACTTCCAAAACTGTCAACCTTCATTTTCAGAAGTATATAAGGAAATTGAGAATAATCCACTCCATAAATTTTAAAATTTACTGAGTCAGGAGTTTCTTTCATAATTGTTATGTCATCAATATACCATCCAGCATATTGCCATATATCGTTGGACTGTAATCTAAAGCCAAGATGGATAGTTTTTCCAGCGTACTTATTTAGCGACACTCTCCTTAACTTCCAGCCTTCACTGGTTCCTGTGTATTTTTGAACTGTTTCCCAGTGCCCATCCACATAAACTTCAATGTATGCGTAATCGTAGTTCTCCAGTTCCACCCATTCATAGAACCACAGCCAGATGTTTTCATTATCACTTATCTGAGGAAGACTTATATCCTCGTTGCAAATTGTTCTCATATTTATATTTGGTGGATAAATCGTGTCAAGAACGGTGCCCAGCACTTTCTGTCCTCCATGAGGATTGACTGTATCTGGATAAGAGGGCGTGCCTATAGCCCATATGTCGTTCAGTTCCCAGTTGGTATTCGTTTCAAAATCCTCTGAGAATATCGGTATATATGTGGATTTACTGTAGAAATGCGAGTTGATTGGTGGATATCTCAAAATGTCCTTTCCGCCACGCTCTGCAATATAATGAGGGTCAAAACTAAAGACCAGAATTGTAAAGATCTGCATTAACATAGTAACAACCTCCTTTTAGATGGCTCTTATCAGGACATTCCAGCAAATAAATTTGTCCATCTATAATTTTATACCTGGCTTCAATTTCCAAAACATCAAGACCTGTCCCTATCCCAATAACAGGAACTTGAAAATCAAGACCCAAAGCAGCATTAACTTTCATCCCAAGTTCATAAGAGAGTTCTGGAGCAGTAAAGCTGGTCAATCTGACACCAAATTCCCCATAAGGTCCAGCTTTTATAGTTAGAGATGGTCCAAGGCAATCAGCAAGTAATACAGACCCTTTAAGTTTGAGTCCGACAAATAGTTCTAACTTACCTTCAGCATACGCTTCAAGAAAAATCGGAAAAGTTATTTTTTTGTGATATTCATTTTTAATCTCACGGAACTCTCCATTTGCATAATAGAATCCTACAGAAGTGGAGCTACTGTCAAAACTCATCTGTGTTATTTCTATACCTCCTTCTAAACTAAGGCCGATATTAGCAAAAACGCCAACACGAACATTTGCTGTTACAGGTATTATACCAAGAGGTGGCAGAATCCATGTTGCTCTGATAGAGTAAATATCCATCAAACTGTCTATTTTCTTATTTAACTTCTTTGATAATATTTTTAACAGTGAATCAGTAAGGGTGGTATCTTCTATACCCAGGCTGAATATCAAAGACCTTTCAGACTTTATCCTTTTATAAGGTGTAAACACCATTTTAAATTTTCTTATGCCGGAAATAGCATCCAGTTCAAGCTCATTTTCCACTTCCAAACCAAAGAGCATATCATACTTTTCCTCATAAGCAACTTTGAGTTCTACAGGAGAAGATGAGTTTCCTCCAGGACTTACGGAGACCTCTGTTTTTATTGTAAAAGTAAGAGGAAGGGTATAGTTTTCATACCCTTTAACTGAATCATTGACATAAAATTTAAGCTCTTTAATCACAGGATATGCTACAAAATCGGTATTTCCTACAGTGCATACAATTTCGCTTAGTTTTTTATCCTTTATAATAATGCTTTGTTTCTTCAACTCTTCACTCATCACATAGGTTGCTCTTCCATTGGAAACTGCGTGAAACCATTTAAAAAAGGTTGTAATTGGAACAGTTTGTGTATTGATTATGACGCTTTTTCCATTATATCCCATGTAAATATCCTGCACCACTCCCATCACTCCCGCATAAACAGGTGAGAAAATAGTATCATCTACCTTCAACATCTTAATAATAGAATCAGGATAGGGAGAGAATAGTTCTACTTTATTCGGCTCCAATACGACAATTGAATCCACTATACTACTGTCCAGAACTATAACACTGCTTTTGTATTCCCATCCTATTGGAAGTTCTTCTGTTTCCTCCTCAGTAGTTTCCTTTTTACAGGAAGCAAAAATCAACGATGTAACAAGGATGCTGAATACAATTGTTTTTAATTTAAACATAACACCACCTCCATTTTCCAGATCTTTTTAAAAGGCAGACACATAAACTTTAACTATTAAATCATCAAAATCTCTGTCTATATTTTCAGAGTCCTCCCATTTTATTCTCCATGTATTAGGCCCAACAGGAACAACAATAGCGTGGTCGTAGTTAGAGGAATAATAAGTCATTCCAGTGTTATATACATGAATATAAAACTTTAAATGTGTTCCTTTGTCAATATGATTAATTGTAAATGTTTCACCAATGTGATTTTTATAATCTTCACACAACTGTAAGCTGTCGTTATAATAAATAATTCCAAAACTGCCATGATACAGAGCACTGCTGCTTTCAATTAGTATATTTACACTACCGTTCTCCGTTAGTATTATGTCATTATAATTGATATTAGTTGACTTCAGGGTTAAATACACAGTGTCATAATTATTATCATACCACACTCCACCTATCTCAGATACATCGTGGTTAATTTTTCCTGTAAAATATGCTGAAGGCAGGTTATAGATTCCCCCTTTTTCAGTGATGAATATCTCCCTCGTAGCAGTATCATATGAACCTACAAAAGGAATAACAAGAGTATCGTCCCATCTGGCTCCTGATATCCTCCCATTTTCCTGATAGCCCACAGCATATAAGTAGAGTTTGCCATCAGCACCATAAGACTTCCAGGTTCCAAGCAGAGACCTGTCACCTATGGGTAGAGTATCAACTACTGGATTCTGGAAAGTATCTTCTGCGTATCCCCCTTCATGAGGGGCATACGGATATGTTGATTTCATTGATTTACCACATGAAATCATTAACAAAATAAGTGCGGCGACACATACATCTTTGTATGACATAGCATTCACTCCTCAATAAAATATTTTTTGGCTTTTTCTATAATAGACTTACCATCAGGGTCAATGGGCTCAAAACTTATATCAATTGAGGAATTACAGGACTCAGAAGCATAAAATTGCCTCATCTGTTCTACCAATAAAAGATTGTGTGTAACAATAATAAATTTATAAGGGGTAGTTATTATAAAATCCATCATATCCGTTAGAAGTGAATAATTCAATCGTGAAAAAGGCTCATCAAGTAGCACCACTGGAATATTATTGTTCCCAAATTTCTTTAGAATATCTGGCAGTATCTCTTTTAGCATGAGAGTCTGCCTCTGTCCACCACTGAGTTGTATAAACTTTTTTGACTCCCAACTTTGAAATTGTTTATTCAAACTGTTTATTCCAAGCAAAGATATACTTCTTTTTATAGTAAGCCATGCAGGAAATGACCGTTCTATATCATCCTGTATTAGCAGCAAAAATTTAGGGGATATATCTCTTGTAGAAGATTTGGTCAGGTTCCATTTATATTTATCCAAAGAAATACACTCTTCTTCCACCCTTCTTTCTATAAGAGCTACCAGTGAACGTAGAAAAACGCTTTTACCCCTTCCATTCCTTCCTATTAAGAACTTGACCTTTCTGCTACTCTCAATCTCCATATTAACACCCTTTAAAATTGGTTTTCTTTCTATCCTTACTTTATCTACTATTAGACCTTTCACAATGAATTCTACATTATTTTGTTTGCATTCTTTCTTCTTTAAATTCATATTAACATTAACCCCATTCGTATTTTTTCTAAGTTGACCACTGGTTATCTCATAAACTTTAAAGTTTTCTCCATAAACACTTTTCATCTTCTTGCCAATATACACATTATGGGAGATATATATTATGCTCTTACCTTTGTCATAGAAGTCTTTCTTTATAATTTCAAGCATCTTCTTCTGATTAACTATATCAAGACTTGCATCAGGTTCATCAAATATAACAAGTCTATAATCATTTTCTTCTGTATTGACAACCTGTTTTGCAATAGCCACCCCAATCCATCTTTTTGCACCTGCATTTGCTTTCACAGGAAACCTCTTTTTAATGTTTTCCCAATTATCTATCATATTCTTTATCTCTTTTTCATCTATTCCATTCTCAATAACAAATTTTCCTATGCTCATATAAGGGAACAGAAACACGGCTGGTTCTTGATACACATAGAAATACTTTTTATTATTTACTTTTCCTTTAAGAGAAGCCCTGAAATTAAAAGGGAGTATATCCATTATTGCTTTGGCAAAAATAGATTTACCGGAACCTGAATCACCTCTAAGCCACACAACTTCACCTTTATTTAATATAAAATCATCATTAAGAATATCAAGTTTCCATCCTTCTCTATCTTTAATCCAGCTACCCTTATTAACTTTCAGTAAAACACTGTCATCAGATGTGCCATCATTCTTATAATTCACCTCGTTTTTCTCAGCAACAATGTTTCTTGAATTAAATACCAGCAAGAATACTTCAATCATTAGAAATGCAAGGACCATAAAAATTTCCGTATAGGGATAATCTGGAGCAATCCATACTTTCATATATTTTCCTATGCTCTCAAAGGCTCTATTTTTTATTACACTCACCGTCATCCACATACCAAGAGCATATACAAAGTTATTTAATATTGAAGGAATAAGGACTCTTCTTATATATCCAGAGTAAAGAATTATGTAAAGAATGAATTTTTCATAACTTGCCCCAAGGAGCATCATCTGGGAGCTTGAGATATCCCCAAGAATATCTCTCAGGTACCACTTTGTTGGCTCATACAAAAAGGTAGAAAGCATAATCCCACTTAAGAACCCGAAAATTACAGGAGAGGTTATCTCAAATAATATCAAGACAACAACTACCGTCAATAAATTTACACTGCTAAATACCGAAAAAAGTGATTCATTTACTACCTGAATGACTGCAACAATTTGCTGAATAAATTTTGATTTTATGAATTTAGTTTTAATACCGGTAATAATTCCTCCAACAATACCAAAAATGAGTAAGGTAACAAGCGTTGTTATTAAATAAATAATGAGAAATAAAAACCATGTCATTATTCCACCTCCCCCACTATATCGGGATAAATTCTCCACATAATCATAATTAGAAACACTTTCAATAAAAACATAAAAATAAGAACAGTAAGAACAGCAGCGAGAGCATTTACATATCTGAATCTGTAAATATATCTAAGGGAACCCAACAACTGCTCACCTGGAGTAAGTGAACCAAGAGATGAAACAAGAATCCCCAGTATCATAATGGCATCAATAATGAAGGATATATACTTTATGATGACATGTAAAATGTGATAATTAAGTGAAAGAAATACATACCTTTCAAAAATCGGTTTTTTTATAGGAACATTAAATATATCCATAATGAAATACCGAATATAATTCCACATAAGCAAAATAATGTTTGATGAACTCTTTATCCTCATCTGTCTGAGGAACAAAAAATGCATAGAATTTTCCTCATCAAGATACCTGTGGTATAAAAACAGTATAGACTGATATATGAGTCCACTGGAAAGAACAGTAAGAAAAACCATCAACAACAAAATGAAAATGTTATCTTTTCCGGCCCAAAATTGACCGAAGAGTTCAGGCCATAAAAATGGGGGTAACAGTGGGAAGAGCAGCAAGAAAAAGGCCAGAACTTTTGTTTTCTGGCCTTTTTCGTAAAGAAACAGCAAGAATAGGGAAAAAGGAAGAACAACGATAATAGCAACAATTACAACAAGCAACATAAATAAAAGCACAGAAAGTCTGATTTCCGAAACAGCATCTTTAAATATATTTTTATTCCACTCAGGGAATATTCCGGCCAGATAATTATGAATAGATAGCGAAAAAGAATCAGCCAGTTTAGTTTTAATGTAATTTTTGTCCATTTTATTCTTTAAATAATCAACGATGTAGGAGGTAAGTAACCAATCAGGATTCAAAAGGGAAGAATATACCACAAGAGAATCAACCGTCGTATCTTTCCACACCTTTCTATAAATGTTTATTATGTCATTCCTCAATTCTGAAATATTCTCTCGTTGCAACCCAAGGTGAACCCAGTATGAAAAAAGCGATGCTCTACTGACACTATCTGAAGAATAAGAAAGCATATCGGTATCTATTTCTTCAGTGCAGAAAAGAATATCCTTCCATGTGTCTCCATATTCAGGACAGCCATTGTAAAAAATAGATGGTAAATCAATTCTATAACGCGTATAACGAACATACTCCCCCGAATATCTTCTGGAGAAAAAACCATCGGATGTTTCCGCTATAGGTTTTGCTCTAACTTCCAGGATAAAATCTTTTACAAGGCTCAGCAAACTATCGTGTAATTCAGTATTCTCTGTGCTTTTAATAAACCTGAACCACCAGAACAGATACGTATCCCGATAAAGTTCATAGACACTATTTGCAAAATTTGCAGAATCAACAACTTGAGTCTCAGGATTTTCTTCAAGGTCCTTCCTTATCTTCTTAATGCGGTTCAATAATTCGTTATATCCCTCTCTCCATGCCAGAGTCCAGAAGTCAAAAGAGGATGTATCTTCTGCTCCCACTGGCATTACCCTTATCTTACTTTTATTAAACCTTACAATCTCCTGCTGTATTTTCATTTCAGCAGTATGAAGAGCCCTCTCTTTAAACCCTCTATTTACAAGAAATACCATTACAATCACAGCAATAAGCATACCAGCAGATTCCTTAATAAACAACCTCATAACTTACCCTCCAGACTTTAAGGATACACATATAACACGATATCTTTCAACTCCTTCGGCCTGTAAGTTAGAAGTTTTAGCCTTACTGGTAACACGAATTTGATATATATATAATCCCCTTTGAATCCTGTTTTTGTTCTAATTGTTTCTTCGTATATCGCTATCCAGTTATCCCTAAGATTAACGCGTTTTACAACTTCTCCAGGTTTTATCTTCTTTACCCAGTTTCTGACTCTATTAATTACAACCTTAATCATTTTATCCTTTTCGTCAGCAGTTTTAGGATTAAAATTGAAAATTGAAAAGAAACTCCCCAGGGGGAATTTCACTATAACAGCATTACCTCTAACGGTAGAGGTATAACTTTTTCTTAAGTAGGAGCAGTTAGCCTTTCCCCACTGGCACCGTTTAAACAATTCTTCAACAACTGCTTTCTTTCTGGTTCTTGTATAATTTCTCAACTCCCGCTTCTTTAAATACACGTTCCGGGAAATATTAAATGACATTAACATCACCAAAACAAAGTGCATTTTTTACTCCTTTCTGGTCAATTTCCATAAATACGGAAGCTGAAAACCGGTCCTGAAAGAAACACCCACAGAACCATCCTCAACCTCATAAATTTTTCCTCTCAATTTTATCTTCTTTCTTACCTGAACTATAAGGGGAAGATTGCAAACCGGCGCAATAATGGCCTTTTGAGCCAGAGCATTTTGCAACTTTACGGTTCTTTCTACCAAACTACCTGTTATTCCCTCGTTCCCTGCACGAACATCAGCAATATATGAACTTATACTATCCACCAGGCTCCACAGATTGGCACCTATAAGTTCCTGAGTGCTTTCAACCTTCAAAAATCTTCCTATATTTGAATACAACGGAAATTCAAGTATAGGGTCAGCCTCAGATATAAAAATAACCACTTTCATTGTATCCAGTTCCGCAAGGGATGGTTCTTCATTTAATTCAACAACCTGTGCATTTGCCCACTTTGACAACTCCCATATAAAATATGGAATACCTCTGTTTTCTGCCTTTTTTCTTCTGCCTCTTCTTTTTTTACCACTTTTTTTACTGTGTCTTTTCCCCTTTACACGATAACCGTATATGTTCTTTTCAGCATTATATACATAAATACTCCCTATTTTAGACACAGCACCCACATCTTTATAATAAGGGAACGGTTTAGCTCCATACTCAGCCAGAATTTCAGAGGTAAGGCCAATACTTTCTCCAAAAACCCATCCCCTGTTTATCCAGTAATCCGGGACAAGGTATGAGATTGCAGCTGCATCAATATTAAGGCTTGAAAACATTTCATAAGCCTTACTTCTAATATAGCCTATTATTGCTTTTCTTGCATTAACATTTAGCTTTCTATTTACGTATATCCACGCAGAGGGACCATAAGGCAGAATGTATGTATTGAAATTCTTATCCTCAAGGATGTTCCTGAACCTTTGAATATTTTCTTGCTCTATGTTATTTAATTCATAAAAGGAGAACACATTTGCAATGTAATTCCGCGGGACTTTCTTTACACTGATTCTATCCCTCTGGATAAGAGCGAACCTGATCCTCTTTAAGGGAAAATCCTTATCCAGCAGTGCAAAAGTAACCGACTTATCTTTAATCCTCTTTAACTTTAAACTATACCTGTTACTTCCTGTATATTTGTATAAACCCTTATCCACAACAGGTTTATACCTTAAAAAACTGAAAAAAGCTCGCGAAAGCGCAGAGGCGGGATAATTTTTTAAATCATCCCACTGAGGACGAGGAGTTCTCCTGTCAGACAATCTGAAAGTCTTATATGAACTCGGTAATGCATTAAATTCATTGAATATACAACTATTACATTCTTTGTCTTTCTCCTCAATCTCTCTCCTGGATACGCCATAAGGATTCACAACAGAATACTCAGGTGAAAATATAAAGGAGTCGCGGGGGAAAACACTTTCATTCATCCATCTCTTTAATGGAACAAGTTCACTATTTCTTGCATAATATATTCCAGGATACATCCAGAAGTATATCCACCTCTCATAATAGGGTAACCTGTTCATGTTTGGAGTAATTTCAGTCTTTTCCTTTAACACATAGACTTTCTCACCTCCATCTCTGTATTTTCTGAACCTTATTTGATTGACATACTGAAAGGAGTTTACCCCATAAAAAGCCACTGTGGGACTACTACACCCCTTGTTGCAGCAAATGATACAGCAAATCACAAGGAGTATAATAATTACACCCATGACAGGAATAATAAATTTATCTTTTTTGTTATCATATTTTTTATTATAAAGGTTTTCTCTGTTTTTTTCTCTTCTTTCATCCATATTTCACCTCCTTATCTTGTTGCTTATACTGATTACAACCTGAGGGGCAGGTAAATATGGCCTAAAATTAAATTTTATCCTGTAATCCCTGAGTTTTTCCTCGTATCTTAACCTTCCACCAAGTTCACACATTGTAGGGAAGAAAATACTAAGTGTTCCTCCTTTTGTCTCAAACCCGAGAATATTTGTGCTATTTAATTCCCCATACAAACCCATGCCAGAGATGTCATGAAACTTACAAAGGTAAACAGTATATGGGGTAAGTTGCATGTAAAAGGTCAATCTTCTATACTTTTTCAAGGTTTTAGGTCCACCTTTCTCAAAAAGAGTAGGAATAACTACCCGGATATCTTCGCCTGTATTATTAACAATTGTAACCTTCCATCTTAGTATCTTTCTGTGTAGTTTCCTTAAAAGCATAGATGCACAACCTTTCATATCATCAGTTACTCCGGTATTTTTATCTCTGAGCACGCCATAAAGCAAGGATGCGATTTCTGTTAATGAAAAACTGGATACATCGTTTTTACCCTGTTCAATCTCCCTTACATAGGACCAGAAAACATCCTTTCCCATTGATGGCAGTGTTATTCTACCCGAACTTCCTTCAATTTTACTGGAAACACTCTTAAAATACCTACAACTTATTGCCCTCATGTATTTTAGAAGATATGTATTTACATCGGTTGAAATGTTCATACTCCAAAGATAAATTGTATCTCCAAATTCACCTGTTGATACATTTATTGTATCTTTTGAATTCAGAGAAAAACTTTTTATTTTACCGTTATTACCCTTTAAGAAAACATTCATCCTTGTTGAGATTGGGTTATAAATAGTAAGGTTCTCACCAACCGGCACAATAACAGCAGGGTGAGGGTATATGTAGCCGTAAAGATACACTTTATCAGTCCTTAACGGTGAATACAAACGTGGGGAGGGTCCATGCGCTGCAGGCGAAGGACGAGGTGCTGATGTTTTTTTCACTTCCAATTCAAACCTGGAGGTAAGTGCTTTCTGAGAGTAAGACACTTCTATATACGCTTTACCGGACTTTTTGGGTATAAAGGACACTTTACTTCCGCTGAGCACAAGTTTCTCTCTTTTATCATTCTGGATAAGATACACACCCTCAGGTTCAAGATTGAAACTAAAGTTTATGTAAACCTCTTTACCTTTTTCAACTTCATGCTCTGCGCTAACATCCTTCCCATCCTGCAGTATACTTTCAATAGAGTAGGAAGGATACAGTGAAAATTCTTTCTCTTTGCCCCTGCAAATAACAGAATATTTTATCTCATCGCTTTTATTCTCTATACTTATCTCATCTGGCTCAACATTACATATATCTTGATTACTCAGGCGTATTCTGTAATTTTTAAAGGGTGATATATACTGCCCCTCTACTCTGTTCCCATCCTCATCCTCAATAACAGGTCTCACGCATACAATATAAAATGCCTTTGCATCTTTATACTTACCGTAAAGTGCCTCCCACTTTGCAATAACTTCGTGAAAACTACCATCTTCATATTCTGAACTGGTTATATCAACCATTTTGCTACCCTGAGCAGGTATTGTCACATCTTTTTTGGTATAAATATTTCGCCCATCCACATTCACATAAAGGTCGTATTTGAATTTTCTACTGTTATTTGTAAATACAATATTCGTGGGAGACATTTTACCAATGTAGATAACAGTGTCTTCTGCAAAGCTGCTTATGTGAACTGTGTTTCCACCCTGAACATCTATGGATATATCAATATAAGGCGCAGAGGCACCATGGCAACCATACAGCATCAATAATCCTCCCAGAAGGCCAAGGAGTTTAAACAATCGCTTCATAAAAACCTCCTTTTTAATCCTTTATCTTCAAAGTGCCCTGCTGAACTATAAGGCCTTTTCCATCAATAACAGCAGGCATAACCACCTCAATTATCCTGCCTTTCGGATAAACTGCATATCTCTCATCACTTACCCTTTCTACCTTAAAATAGTGTTTCTCATCGTCAGTAAGGTCTGCGAAAAAGACCTTATTCTCTTTGAGGGGGTCAACGAGTGAATAACCAAGATTTTTAGCCATATTCTCAACCTTTGCCTTGTCGCTATCTGAAAGTTCCTTCCATCTCTGAACCTCTTTCTTAATATCAACATCAGAGACCCTTTTACTTTCTGTGGAAATGTGGGTTTGATTCACAACTGGTTCCCTTCTAACAGGGTAAATTTTTTCAATGGAAGATGGCCTGCCCTCACTCTTTAGATGCTTTGTGATTATCTGTTTCTGATACCTGACGATTTCCTCCATTCTGTTTAAAATTCCAGAAACCAGTTGCAGGGTGTTTCTCTGCATGTCCAGAACATCTTTTAAGGAAAGTCCACTAACGCTTCTATAAACTCCCAGAATGTTTTTGTTTAAGTCATCAACTTTAAGGTTTATATCATGAATCTCCTTTTCAACACTCTCAAAATATCCTGCCATTCTCCTTTCAAAATTATCAGCATTTTTTCTCATATCCATCCTTTTGAGAAAAGATTCAAAAAGGTCCTTCGTGCCCTGCAATTCTGAGTGTATTCTCAACATAAGATAGAGAATGCCAAGTAAAAGCAAAAGGAAGATGAAGAAAACAACTGCTGTATAAAGTTCAAAGGTGCTGTTTATCCTATCTTCACCCCCATTATGATGATGCGCAATGGTATCATTAACAATCTGAGTTTCTGCTAAAACACTATCCCTTATACCCTCAGCAGGAGGACTTACTTTCTTTGGATTCTTAAACATAAACAAACTGAGCATTATAATTACTACCTGCATGAATTTCCTCCTTAGCAATCAATAAACCCTATGGGTACAAAAATTCCTCCATTAGGCACGAATACACTTCCTACAACATCTATTACAATTTGAGGGACCGGACCCTGAGGATAATAGAGAAGGTCATCTATAATCTTTTTCCAGTTTTCTTCACATTGACCCGTAAATCCTTCACCTTTCTTCTTTACATAACTTATATTGGCTCCACCTGCACCAAGGGTTATATAATTGTAATAGGCAATACCATCCACTTTATTCATTGCACCACCGCCTGCCCCCTTCCATCTGAGCATTCCCTGAACAGTCCCCATCTTGCCAACGACACTCACTCCGACATTTTTAACCCCAAAGACACTTCTAACTTTATTTTCTACAATGCTTTTCACATCAGGGTGTCGCATCCTTGAAAGTCCACCTGCAAGAACGAGCAGCACGCTTTTATCATCGTATTTGTATTTCTGATTGTCCAGTGCCATCTTTATCTGATTTAAAAGGACTTCCGTGATATTTTCTATAATGCTTTTTACTTCCTGATTTACATCACCATAATTTCCGTCAAAAACACCCTGACCCTTTTGTGGAAAACCGTTATTCTGTTCTTTTTCCTTCCTGATATTGAAGATACTTTCTATGTTATCATTTCCCAGAAAATTTCGTGCAAGATACACATCCAGATTATCACCACCTGCTTTACCAGAGGCAAAGGCATAAAGAGTGGCAGCGGCACCTTTAAGGTCATAGAATGCCACATCCGTTGTTCCACCTCCAAAGTCAACTACAAGGGCTGCATCATGGCCACCTGCGCCACCTCTAAGAGCCCACATAAGAGGAGCAAAGGATTCATGGACAAAATCAAACTCAATATTATCAGGTAAATTTCCTTTCAACACAGCAGAAAACGCATCCCGAACAATACTTTTAAGTTCTTTTTGATAATCTTCTGGCCATGTTGGAGGGTATGAAAGGACTATTCCTTTAAGGTTCTGAAAAATGTCTGTGCCTATTCTCCCATTATTGTAGATAAGATACAAACCGGTAAAGAGCAGTTCTGAAATTATTCTGACTGCATAGGATTTTAAATTATTGCCATGCTTCTGTGCAATCTGGTGCATTATCCGGTTTTTCACGCCTGTTAATACTACAGGCTGGTCAAAGTGATAGTAGTAGGAAAACATATATCTATCCTTATTGTTGCAGTTTCCTGTGCATGAAGGCGCACTATTATACGCACGGGACTCCATAATGTAATCTGCCCCGTTTATCGTTGGTTTGTGAATGGCTCCTCCACCATCACCATGGATAAACACACCCATTGTTGAGCGGGTATTTCCAAAGTCAATGGCAATGTAGGCTTCACCACCCCTACCATTTACACTATTTACAGAAACGACTTTTCTTTTTACCCTGAAGGTATTATCCAGAGATTGAGACAACTCTATGTCATTTTCCTCTGAAATAACATCCATGTTCCCATCTATATGATTGTTCGCTTCTTGATAAAGCAGTGTGTCATTTTGCACTGAAGGTAAAGGTGCACTGTTCAAATTTACAGGAAACCTGATATGGAGTTTAACCTTCATGCTCTCTGGCATGGTAATCCCGTCTTGTTGAAGTCTTATTCCCTTTACAGGGTAAACATCAAAGTCAGGAAGTTGCTTAATGTTTGCAGGTCTTATAATCACCATGCCATTGTCGGTATTGACACTTAAAGAAATGTGATTTACATTCTGGTTGTCTATGGGACAACTCCACCAGTTACTGTTATCTACTCTTTGGCAGTTTTGTCCTGCAAGGGAAACATTGGTGATGTTATAGGCATCAAGCTGGACATAGAGCATATTATCAATTTCGTATGCATTCTTCAAGGTAACACCACCAGCAGGAATTTCTATTTGGAGTTCTTCTTCAAAGGTAACCGTGATGTTTCGCCCATTCACCCGGCCTATAATCCTGGAATACTTCACCCTGATATTATAAGAATTTCCCACAGCAATACCGACCCCTGCCCATGTTACGGTCCCTCCATTTATTGCACCTTCCACATTTCTGTCCGGCAACATCAATTCACAACTATCCACCGTAATGCCGTGGGAGTGTATGTCAAGAACAAGATTCCTTACATTTCTTCCTGCCACAGTGGTAGCGGGATTTAAAGAGAGCCCAAGTTCATACAGTTTATTCCCGCAATAGGGGCAGAACCTGAAATCAAAGGGAACAGAATTTCCACATACAGAACACTGCATAAGAATCACCTCCCATTCATTTTAAACAAATTTGTTTATAAACTCGTAAATCGTATCTTTGTTAACAGGCACATTCTTAAACCCGAAAAATTCAAGCATCTTTACGGCAAAGTAGTTTAATCTTCCGGGAGGAACTGTGAGATTTTCAATGAGGATATTTCTTGTTACAGGAGAGGCATTATGAATACCACCCCAACCTCTTATGATAGCATAATAAGTCCCCGCAAACAGATCGTCCACGCTCTTTACTTGATTATTAAAAACAGGGTCATTTTCAATTAAAAACCTTTTTCCATCGGAGGAAAATACGAGGTGATATGAGCCGAGAACATTTCTTATAAACCTCATAAGGAGAAATGTTTTTTCACCCCCCCCGGAGACATAACTCTGTATGCTATTTCCAGGTCTCTTATTAAAATTTATGTCCATATAGCCAAATCCTGTAACGAGTTTGAGATAATACTTATCGCAACCAAAAACCTTTTCGTAAAAATTCTTCGCGTCCTTCGTGATTTTAGATGCAAGATGGTCAGTTGAGGCCCGGCTTTCGTCATTGAAACTCATTATATCAGTGCCTCCACCCCCCACATTGTCCAAAAATATCTTTTTAAGATTATTTTGTGGTATTGCCTTCTTGCTTACAATGCAATCAGTTCTCTCATACAGTATCTCCTCTGCAATGGGCTTAATCTTAAGGGCATTGTCAACGAATATGCTATCTGAATTTCGGTTTATTGCCATCAGCGTGTATCTTTCTTTCGCATCAATATTATTATTATTATTTTGATCAGTATTCAATCCATCACTATTCCACACACTGAGTCCCCCTGCCAGATTTTCTATATCATGTTTCAGACTATTAACTGCATTTTTTACATTTTTTAACCCTTTATTCCATTCCTCCCACCTCTTTTTACTGATATTATCCGTAAAGGTATTGAGCCTTGCCAATTTGTATTTTGCATCCTGAACACTGTCCCACAGTTCTTGTTTATATTTACCAATCTTTTTAATTACACAGAGGGCGTATTTTGGACCGTAGAGTTTTCCTGTTCTGTTGTGTGCCATGTGATACTTAAGTTCAGGATTAAATATGTTTTTAATAAAATGGTTTACTTTGCCACTTATATCATTTCCACTTAGATTTTCCCACCCATCAAATAGATACCGTCTTACAAGGGGGTCCATAAATTCTGTGTCTATCTCCTTTTCAACATCAGTGTGGTCACATTTATTGTCATGGTCATTATCCCATATAAGATACTCATCAAGTGCTTTTATAAAACCCTCTGCGCTTTCAACAAAACTTTTTTCCTTTGCCATGGAGAGGGCGCCGCCAAAGGAAAAGGCAAGAACATTGCCCTTTCCAAAGTCCGAATCAACATCCACCAGTTTCGCAGGAACATCAAGGACAGTCTGTATAAGGTAGAGGAACCTCGCAACTGTGAAATATGTGGCAATATCAGAAGGTGCAGGTGCTCCCGAAATCCGGGACGAATCTATTACATATATTGCATTGAAACGGGGCGTTCCCTTAAGTGCCATCTGCGTGAAGAACTCATACATGAATCCACTTGAGTTATCGTCATTTTGAATGTGTATCATCCCGTAGGGAAGGGTAAACTTTTCTGCAATGGCAGGTAAAAGGGCAGAGGAAAAACCAGAAGATGCATCTCCAACAATAAAATACTCAGGCTCCTGTGCCACATCAAGGGGCTCTGTAAGACCAATATTATCTGAAAGCCTCCGTGCTGCATCCTCCCTTTGAGTCTGATCACCTGCAAAGGCAATAAATTGTGTTCTTTCATTATCAATTGCTGTTCCGATATTTGCCATTGCTCCCTGAACATTTACTACGGTTCTATCTGCTTCATCAGCCACATTGGCATTTATGTATTTCACAATCCCGCCAAAGAGACTGTTCACAGGGTTTTGAATGGCATATCCTGCTCGATGCACAACAAGATACTTAAAGATGCCATAAAGGTCTGGTGAGCCTGTTGTGATAAATGCCTGAAGGGCAAGGTTCTTTAAAACAAGGTCACCAAACTCTCCAACTCCCACAAACATGGTTGGTCTTAACATTCTTCACCTCCTAAAATATGCGCTTATCTTTACCCCACTTCCACAAAAGAACCTCATGGGTGCTTACTCTCACAAGGTCTGAGACATTAGTCCCGTCTGGATACTGTATGGCTATTTCAATGTCAGGCACATCCTTAAGGGGTAAGTATTTAATATTTCCCACAACTTCAGGATAGGATGGTAGAAGTTCTATATCATTTCCTAAAAGGGTATTTACATTGAGTGTTTTTACGCCCCCTTTTACACTTACAGCCCCTTTATTACCAAAATAATTCCATAACTCATTTTTAAAACGGTCATTGAGAAACGGGTATTCCGGATACCTTAGTAGGTTGTATGTTGAGGGAGAGACGATTTCCGAAAGAACTCTTTGGTCGTTAAACAGTCCTATGTGCTTTGTGTTTGTTATTTGGTGAAGAGTTATGTTTCCAAATTTAGTATTACCACCTATACCACCTGCCTCTATTTCCAGAAACACTGCATTATTTACTGCACCTCCACCGCCGGCTCCTCCACCAGCACCGGCATTGTTATTGTTTCCGTTATTTCCACCATTACCACCGTTTGCATGGTTTCCTATAAAGTTACTGAATACACTTTCAATGGCCTTAATTCTTTTGCTCCTTTCAGGATTGAAAAGGATATTTTCGGAGTTTTCTATAATCCTACTACGCAAATCGGATACACTACTCTGCACCCCGGCAACAGGTATTACGAAGGTTACAAAATCTAACTTTCCTGCCTCAACAAGTTCAAAGGGTGTTACTGGTTTTACAGACAAAAGGGCATTTTCAAAATCATCCTTTAGATTCTCAAGTTGATTTTTCCTGAGTATCTCAATAACCTTATGATAGACGAGCTGGAGGTTGCACTCCCTGTATCTTTTATTGTTGTCTGCAATAATCTTGTAATAATCACGCAAAACAGCATCAACCTTATATCTGTCAGCCAGTGCAATTTTCTCACTGTAGGAATCCAGGCTCTTCATAAAGGATTCGTTTTCATCAAAGAGTTTTCTCAAATAGGGTATATAACTTTCAGCCTGTGTTTCCCTCACTCTACCAAGAAAGTTTTTGACCACTGTCAATGCCTTTTCATTTATATTGTTCAGTTCCTCAATATCATTTACACTCACCTCATTCTCCAGCCTCTCAACCTCCTCTTCAAGTTCTTTGTGCTCTGTGCCGTAATATACTCTGTCTGTGTAGTCTTTTAAAATATCTTCAAGGGATTTTTTCAGGACTTCGTAGCCTTTTTTCTCACTTGCAAACTGGGTAAGTGTTATGCTGTAACTGGAAATTTCAGGATAATAAACACCAGCAGCTATGGCAGTGGCACTTACTGCTTCGTAAGCGACAATACCTGCACTTTCAATTAAGGCACGGTAATTTAAGGACTCAAGGTCAACATTTGCACCACCGCCATCAAGTATCCAGTCTCCCCCTTTGTCTCCCCCTGTGGTTTTTACCGGCATCATGAGTATAAGGACATGGCCTTCCATTACAGCCTCCATATCCCTTAAGGTTATTAAGGCGTTTGCCTTCCTTATGGCAGAACTTATTTTTGTTGACGGAAGAAGGAATATGGTAAAAATAGAACCCACACCTCTTCCCTTAATTTCGTTAACAACGGGAGGAAGCATGCCTGATGCTGTCCCACCTGCACCTGTTCCAACCACAATTACCCTATCACCAGCACCGAATCCTCTAAATCCACCTGTAATATTACCCTGATTTTGCTGAAAAACAGCATATCCTATGGCCCTTCTATTTCCAGCACCTGCTGTTGTTGTGGTAATACCACCTGTGTATCTGCCAAAATTATTAGGATTAAATGTAAGGTTTGGAGCTTTGACATTCGCCACCCCGTAAGATTGAATCCTGCTTCTTACATCCTCTCTAACACTCTCGTTTGTCTCAAAGATATGCACAGATTGAAGATTTCCTAAGCTCCCTGTGCTTTTTAACAAAAATGTGGCAAGTTCTACAACCCTTGCACCTGAACTTCCAATGCCAATAAGATGTGCCATGTTAAATCACCCCCTTACAGTAAAAAATTTCTAATTGCCCTTGCGCCATCACACGCAGATGGAGCATTAACCACAAACTCACCACTGCCAAAATCAAGTTTCTGGTATCCTCCAGCTGTTCTTACATAAACTCCGTTTTCAGGAGATGCACAGAAAGAAGCAAATCCCGCTGGTAAAGTATAACCTGTGGTGCTCAGGTCACGGTTTTTAAGGAGTATGAGATTTCCACCGCTCACATAAACGATGTAGTATTCACCATTGAATTTTGTAATCTGAGGAACTGTATTTACTCCCAGAGTGGGAGCAGGAAGAGTCCCAATTATACCCGGTGCAGATGGTATTTCTCCATTAAGTAGCGGAACAAGGGGCAATCTCGTTATGGCAGAGGCTCCACCACTTGTCCCAAACATGTAAAGGTATGCAGGTGCTATTACTATGTAAGAAACACTGGTAAGTCCTGAATTTAGCAAAGTTCCTGTCCCGGTGCCCTCTATTTTTCTATACACATTACCACCATCTACATAAAATTCGTATCCGTAAAGTTTAAGGGATGGAAGGCCTGCTCCAAGACCCGCAAGATTACCAAACCCGGCACCCCGAGCATCCTGACAGCAACCACGGTAACTCCTCGTAGTGTGTGAGAGGACCACTGTATCTTCAAAAGATGTTCCATCCAAAAACTCAAAACTTTCAAAATCTTTACCACATAATGGGCAGAAAAGCCCTCCAGAGGGTATTTCGGCACCACAATTACTGCATTTCACAAAAGTCATTTTTCCCTCCTTAATACATTGCCATATACATGAGAACCGTTCCAATTAAAATGGGTGCTGTTGCCAGAAAGAGCGAAACAAGAATAAATCCTCTGCGGTCTTTAAAGGAATAGAACACGATGTTGAAGAACTTCTGAAAACTGATTGTTGAAAATATTGGCCAGAAGGATATAACACCCTGAATGATACCGGCGGAAAACAGCATTATAATGGGTTTTTCTGCAAATATTCCTATAATGAAAGGTAAGATTTCTAACACCATAAGAACCATTGCCTTGGGTGCGTCTGCCCTCCTGAAAAACATTACCATGTGCACTATAATACCAGCACCAACAAGGAGCGCACCCACAATACCTGTAGTGCTCTCTGTGATATACGAAAGCATTACCGAATACCTCCTTTTTTAATGTATATTTTTCTTAACCTGAGATTTATTCTGCTGTTCTTTTCAATAACTCTGGTGTGTCTTTTGAAGGTAACCGTTATATTTTTCCCTTTAATTTCAATTTTATCCTTTCTTTTCACAGGTTTATAAAGGACGAAATCTATTTTTACAGAGTCCCGGGAGAAAATATCTTCCGTTGTTATCCTTAACTTCCCGATGTCTGTTTTTATCCACCTGTAAGATGTGTCTATCTGAATAATGGTATCCAGAGCGGGCACAGTAAGTGAGTCATCTGAAAAGGAGTAATAATCAAGAAGAACCTTATATAATCTTCCTTTATCCGTTTCATAAGGAAGTGAAATGTCTTTTCTGCCTGATATGTAAAACACCACTGTGTCTTTTCCGTATATTGCCCTTAACCTGTCAAGAAACAGTCTTTTCTCATTGCCTTTTAAATACGATGGTATTATCCTGTAGTCCACCTTCTCCTTTTTACTCTCTGCTATTTCGTGTTTTTCCACCCTCTCAGATTCTTTTTTACTCCCCCTGAGTATCATAGCAAGGTCAATTCCCCACAGGAAAGTAGCGTCAAATTTAAGATTGCTGTAAGAATTACCCGTAAAAAGAAGCCCTGTATATATACCTCCAAGCATTTTCATTACGGGTTTACTGAATCTGTATCGGATAAAAGGACCAAAAGATGCCTCTTCATATCTAAATTCTGGAAGCACATCTAAAGACACCCTGCCAGTAACGCCTAAATCAACTCTTTTTAGAATTAGATAGGAAGTCAGCATGGGAGATATGGAAACGACACTTTCTTTTAAAACGAGGTTTAAAGGCCGAACCCTTCTATAGGTTGAACTGGCATACTCAAAAGAAATACCGGGTTTTATACCCATATACCCATAGAAGAGGGTGAAGTAGGATTCTGGAAAATTTATAGATAGTCCAATCGCATTGTGGGCTACATCCCAGAAAGACCACTTACTGTTCAATAATATCCTGTGATTCAGGGAGAAGGTAAATGAAATCAGTATTTTCAATAAATTTCCCATTATTTTTTACCTCCTTTTTTGGTGAAAACATGGAAATGAACTGGAGCAGAAAACGGACCACTGTATACACTGTTTTCACCTTTAACGCATATATAAAAATCACCTTCATAGGAAGGTGAGAAAATATATGCTGTATCCTGCGTGGTGAATGTGCTGATTATAATGCCACCACAGCCACTTTCAGTGGTAATATGCCCTGTGTATTGAGTTGCTCCACTTATTCGGGTCCATGTAATATTTATATTATCTCCTACAGCATATGAGGAATTGTTGTAAGGGCTCGTTATCAATGGAGCAGGCGGTCTTACAGTAAATGAGCGCACATCGCTGTAATACCCTTCATAGTTCCTTCCAGCAGGCTTTACCCTGAAGTAAAATGTTCCTTTGTCAGGAAGATTCCATAAATACACCGTATCCATCACATGAATATCATCAGCTAAACTGCTAAAATCCGGCACATCTGAAACTTCAAGTTCATAATTTACAGTTCCTTTAATACTGTGCCATATAAGTTCAATCTGTGTAAAGAATCCCACAAATGTGTCATTTTGAGGTGAGATAAGATATGCCCTGGGGGGAACCGCTCTAAAACTATCCTTCTGACTCCACGCCCCCCAGAAAATGCCATTTGATGCTTTTACCCTCACATAGTATGAGCCAGGTGCATCTATCGGTATATACGAGGATGTGATATTATGAAGGGTATCTTCAAAGTAAATATCTGAGAAAAACGGCGTGCGTGAGACCTGAAGGGCATAATTTCTATCTCCCTTAACAGAAGTCCATGAAACATACATTGAATCCACAAATCCAATTGTATCGCTTAAGGGATTTATGACAGGAATATCACCGCTGAGAATTACTTTCTTAATAGTAGAGAAAGCACTGCAAAATCCGCCTCTACATGCCTTTAACCGGGAAAATACATAGGGTCCAAAAGTTATAGACCACCTGTAATTCTCATCTAAAACCGTATCAATAATACCATCATGAAAATCCATATATGGAGAAACCTCTATTACATAAGTAGCGTTATTTACACCTGTCCATTGAAATTCAATGTTCTCAGGAAAGCCCTGTATAAGGGTATCAGAGGGGAGTATCCATGATGGTGCAGGATAGATAACATTGAAATACACTTTCTGTGAATTTGGTCCCATATAGTGCTCATTCTGAGCTCTGACCACAACAGAGTATCTACCTTCACCATATTCCCATGGAATGTTCAGTTCTGTAGATTCTGTGGTATATGAATATATGGTATTATCCATACTGTCCCTTAAAAATACCTCATACATTGTGGCACCGTTAACTTCATTCCATTTAACCCTTATACTTTCAGGAAAAATAAATTCATCATCTTGAGCAGGATAAATTATTGTGGGTGATGATCCATTAAAAACAACAACTACAGGACTGGTCCATGGAGAATTATACACACCATTTGATGCCCTGATTCTTGCGTAAATCTTCATTCCCTTGGAGCTATAAGGTAAGTTCCAGACAAAGTTATCTTTTGTTACCTGCGTATCCTCAATAATAGATAAAAAGTTATAGTCTGTTGCTATTTGAATCCTATAATAAGATGCTCCATCTACCTGAGACCAACTGAAACTAACACTGTCTTCAAAACCAAGCTCCAGAGAATCCGATGATGGCGTGGTAAAAATCGGCACGCCCCCATCAAGAACAAATGAATCCACAGGACCACATCCATCTGCACATACCCTCCAATAAAGTTTCCCACCTTCCTTAACTTCCCAGTTAAACACACTATCTTCTATTACAGAAGAATCAATAACATAATTAAACTCTCTATCCTTGCTTACAAATAAAGTATTCATTCTGCCTGGATGGCTGAAAATAAACTCAACGGTTTTTGTAAAGGAATCCCCGTCTATATTTTCTCCACCAGAGGGATATACTGGCAAAGGAATCACACCCTCAACATAAATCCTGTAGGTATCACTGAAAGGACTTTCAAAATCATTGATAGCAGAAACATTTATAAAATACATACCTGAGTACCTGGGAATAAATTGCAAGGTATCTTTATGTATGATTGTGTCCAGATAAACGAATTTACCTGTCAATTTCAGGGGAGTTGCCACTTTCAAAAAACTTCCCATGTACTTCTTACCTTTAAGATAACGTATTATCCTCACTCTATAGGAATCAACTGGATATTCGCTTTTAATGATAAGAGTTACAGGATAGTATCTTGGAACTGTGTCCTGAAGATTCTTCAGGGAGGGAGGGCTGTTTTTTATTACAATCTTAATTACTGAATCCACAGGCACAGTTAAGCCTCTTTTTTCATAATTAACGAAAAGCCTTGTATAAAATACTCCGCTTCTTATCTCACCAAGTCGCCAGATAAATACCGTATCTGACAAAGTGGTATCTATAAAAGGATGGGAAAATGTATTTAAACTATCTATCTGCACCCGATAGGTTACATTATCTACCTTGGGTGCATGCCAGACAATTGGGATACTCTCTTTAAGGCCGGCTGTAATAATGGAAGATGTTATGTAATTTGAATCAATAATCTCATCAATATCTTCCAAATCCGTTTTTTTGCATGATAGTATAGACATGAAAAGTATGATTATAGCCAAAATACCCGTACTCAACTTTAATTTCATCATCATATTTAGCCTCCTTTTCCGTAATACGATATAACAACTTTTATGCCACAAATTACAACCATCTCTCCACTGAATTTATTTAGTAAAAGTCATTGAATATTAGATAGATACAACAAAGAATTTGCTGTCATTACCTCAACGACTCTTTCATTTTGAAATCATAAACTTTCATAATGAAATTTCATTACCAGAACCTTACACCTGGTTTTCATTATAATCACAGCAAATTTGAAGAATTTCAGGCGGACAAAAATCGTTTCCGATATATTGGCATAAATATTGAATGAGTAATAACGAAACAGGAGGGTAACGATGAGTGAAAGCATTGATGCTATCAAAGAAATACTCAAAAAAGAGGGATTTATACCATACAGGGAAGAATTTGACTACCAGAAAGGTCTCTTTTTTACACTCACAGATGCTATGATTATGTCCATCACCCTTGCAGGACAGCTTACCGAGCATCAGTTAAAAAATCTACTGCGTGTCAAATGGCGTTTTACTGCTTACAGTGAAAACAGGCCATCCCTTGAGAGAATAAGAGAAGAGTTGAAGAATTTATTTGCAAACCACAGGTTTGTGGATAACTCTAAAAACGGAGATTTTTTCTCTTTTCTTAACGGAGCAAAAGGGTTTTGTTTCAATTACGTGGGTGAAATAAATAAAGTGATTTATGAAGACTACTTCCCTGAGAATGCAGTTTCCGGAATCGTGGTCCTTCGGATTGATGCAACGGGGGAAAATAATTAAACTGTGAAAGTCATAAGTATTCCGGTTGTAATTTTTAAAAAGATTGTCGGGCTGATTTTGAGTATTATCAGGCTGCTATTACGGATTCTGAAACTTATAACTTTTATTATTCTTCTGACTATAGATCTAAATCTTGCAGGTGAATTGAAGTATTTGCTCGCACTTCCTTCAGGTTTTCTGACACCTGAAATTTATTTATGTCCACTTATAGACCTTGTTAAGGGAAAAATGGATAAAAATAGTGTAAAAAAGGCATGGGAAAAAGAAAAAGAGCGTGTGGAAAAACTGATAATGTCCTCTGCAAAGGATTCCATCATAGTGCCATCTGATAATGGTGCCCAACCTAACCTCATTTTCAAATTTTATGAAGCAAAAGATAGACAAAAAGCGGAGAACTTCCTGAAAAAACTTAAAAACCAGAGAGAGGAAGGTGTAAACTGGGGTGATACACTCAGTATAGTGAAATTTCTAACTAAGAAGGTGCATGAGATTGAACTGGACTTGAGTTTTGGCTCCATTATTCTTGACCTTATTACCCCTCACGCTGTAAAGGAAATACGCGAAATCAACAAAAACGATAAATTTTACAGACATATTGCAACTTCAACCACTATATTTGAAATCCCTTATCCTGCGTGTTTTGAAAGGAGTATATTTTTATCTTCACTCCTTGATATCCTTAATATAGAAAATCGCATTATATTCCTTGCACAGGAAAATAATAAAGGCAAACTGCGTAAAAGGCATGCTGTTGTATGGGCAAAAATAGGTAATGTCGGATACATACTTGACCCTGAAAACGATATTGTAGAACAAGGTTTATATAAGTATCTTAATAGATTTTATAACGAAAATCACTTCTTCTTTAATACATTTGGAAACAGCAAAGTCTGGCTTATGCTCGGTATCAGTATAGATAAATATATTTCTGATGCATTGGTAGATGCAATACAACATTCTGCATCCAGAAATGCTGGAAAAAAGAATCCGTTTAGTATAGTTGAAGATCCGAAATACGCGGATACTTACTTTAAAAAAGACAGAGGAATAAAATGGTACAGAATACCACTTCACCATCTATGGTAAATGTGTTTCATTTTGAAATTTGAAATTTCATAATGAAAGGACCATTATTACGATGAAAATGCTCAGGAAGAAAATATAAGTAAGAAAATAAAGGAGTGCAAGCACTATATCCACTTTATCCCCTTTTGTTAATTTCATGGAGGAAAATGTTAGTAAATAAAGGTAAACGAGCGATGAAATAAGTGGAAATTCTATGTCCAGTAATCTGTTGAAAAATACTATGTAAGCCAGAGCAATTAAAGCAGAAACAGATAAACTCAGGGTTATTAAAATGAAATTCATGGCGATAATCTGTGAAAGTAAAATTTCCCGCTTAAGTTTATGACTCAATGCATACTGCAGAAGTGAAACTACAAGTATCATTAAAATGAACTCAGGAATCATCAAAAAGGTTATTGCAATATTTATGCCAGATTCAGAACCTGCTCAATTTGTGAAGTGAAACTTTCCAGACAATGATAGTGCCACGGGGGTGATTATCAATGGCTTTAAATTCATATCTTCCGTTCTCTATATAGGTTATTGTTTTTGCAAACTCCAGTTTTTCATCTGTTAGCCCCTCTCCCCTGCCTTTTTCCTTACCTGTATATCCGCTTTTGAAAATCTTTTCTATTCTATCGTATTCATCTTTTGCTTTTACTTTTATGCCATCTCCAAAATCTTTAATCACTATGCTAATTATATAGTCTTCATCAATATAGGCAGACTGTGGATGTAAATACAAATCTATTTCTACCTTAACTTCGTAATTAAGATTGTCTCTATCATTCACCTCTTTCTGGGCCTCCATTGCATTTAAAATCAAGTTGAATAATATGTCCATAACCATTTGACTTTTTTCTCTATCCACACATCTTGCCAGCCAGACCTTTCTATCCGTGAAACCTGCTTTTTTCTCCAGTCGGACCTGAATGTTCATAAGACTCGCGATACTCGTTATCCTGTGAAACACAGAATCAACAGCACTCAAAAACTCCATTGATTTTTCCACACGGAGAGCTTCCATCAACATGTATATCTTCTCCGCTAAATTGTCTATCCTCTCAATATGTGATAGCCTCTTAATAAAGTAAAGCAAAAATATGAAAAACTGAAGCAACTTCAAAAACTTATTTTTAAACCTTTTGTTTCTAAATTCGTAATACAATGTTTCTATTTTTTTATCTTTCTTTGCAGTGTTATGTATTATGCTTCTTATCTGTCCCCAGTCTCTGCACGGGATGTATGAAACCACAAATCTTACGAATCCTAAAGATGTCAAAAACTTTTTTAATACTCTGTTTAACACAATTAAAAACGCATATACCAACAAAAATAGTAGAATTGAATATTTTATAATGTTTAGCATTGCAATATAACCTTCGTAAAACTTTCTTTCTCTATAAATCTCAGGTAAAATATCAAGGTCATATAAAATTGAGAACTCTACGGCACTGTCAACAAGCTTTAACGCCGTATAAGGGTGTAGTCTATAAACTTTTTTTGCCTGCTCTATAGAACTTTTGACAATATTTGTTACATAAGTAATATTAAGCAGGACAACAAAACCAGCCTGTAATAGGGCTTCTTTTGGTTTTCCAACTATTCCATACACATAACCGTCCAGTATGTTCAGTTTATTGCTGCAAAGATAAGTAATTGGCCTGTATGATAGAAATAGAGTAAACCTGCTTGAAAAATCTTTCATAAGAGCAATATTCACTCCAGCAAGATTGCTGTAAAGCACCCTGTCTTTGCCATAACCGATGAATTGAAAAAGATATGATCCGATGGTATCAACACTCAAACTTTCAAAGTGGTCTTTTTTGATGTTAAATCTATACACTATTCCATATGTTTTTTTATCATTTGAATATCTCTGTAAACCCAGTAAAATGGTGGAATCGTTTTCTTTCACTATTCCACGAGGAACACCTTTTATATACTTTATAAAGTCCAGTTCATATTTTCTTAAATTGCATAATGTAACTACTGCATTTTCCTTACCATCAAAAAAAACAGATATGTAGCCGTCCTTATAAGAGACAGCACGGGGTCTGAATGGAAAATCGCTGTTGTGATTTGAATAGATACTCTCTGTCTTCTCTTTCACAACCTTTCTGAAACTTCCGTTAACTTTTAACTTTTTAATGCCATCTTCAGTATATAGTAAGGCTTCTTTATCCGAAATGACTAACAATCTTTTATTTTCCAGGGGCACTAATGCAACAAAATTACCCAGAATGCTTACTTTATCCACAAAATTGAGATAACTGTCCCACAGATACACACTTTTCCTTCCAATCCCGGCAACAAAGGAATCTGAAATCATAATACTATCTATATCGTATTTTTTGTAATCTATCTTTTTTTCAATCTTCAGGGAAATCATATCCAGTAAATAAATATTGTCAGCGGTAACAACGACAATACCTTTTTGAAAAGCCTTTGCATCAAGAACGTCAATTTTATGCCTAAATGGATTCTTTTTTATAAAACTATCATCTATATCCTTAAAGAAAGCAGAATCCAAAGAAGATGTTGATATCCAGAAGTTTCCTTTATTACTCACAAACAATATACTGCTATCCTGCATATATCCATAGATTAGATGCTCATCTTTATCTACCTGAAAGGTTAAAGGGGTGGAAATCACCGGAATTTTAAGAACCCCCAGCAACAGCAAGAAATAAACCTTGAAAATCATTTACCTTAACCTTTTTAAAGCATACAACCTGTTTTTTTCTATAATATAGAGTTCATTCTTTTTCTTATTAAAAGACATCACTTTCCTGCGTAGTACATTTAAAAAGGCTGTTTTTGTCAATTTTCTCCTGTTGATGTCTATTATATAAAGAATAGCATTTATGGTTGTCCTACCTTTGTTTATGATCCCCAGATAAGGCAGTAACATATTTTTCCGTGACACCATTAAAACCGCAATGGTGTTTTTGTCAAGTTTTATGGACTGGGAAAAGTAGAAGATGATGGCAGTATCTGGATAGGGAATGCTCAAGATTTCCTCAAGTTCATCATTGTAAACCTTTATGATTTTTTTTCTCTGATCAATCAGCACAGGAACAGATCTGTCCTCTGGCATTTCCATGAAAATACCTGACTGTGAAACTATGTTTTCGTAAGTGTTTTCAAGTAATGTCTTATATACAGGCTTTTCATAACTTCTGGGGTTTATTAGAACAAATCCAGCATGCCGTAAATGAGATAACAGCGTTGCAAGTCCATTCTGCACTTCGTATAAAAGCAATCCTCTTTTCGTTCTCTTAACGAGTCCTGCATTACAGTAAGGCCCTCTGAAATATGTTCTATTTAGAATCTTTCCGGTTTTAAATGATTTAACAAATATCCCACACTGAATTCTGTCGCTCATCCCCTTAAGTAGCCTTCCATTCTCCCCTGTGCCTGTGGATATGATAAAGTTATCTTTGTATCTGAAAAGATACTTTGAAATGTTATATGGAAGGGAATCCAGATTTGTAAAAGAAATATGAACTACGCTTTTCTTGATGTTAAATACTTTGTAATAGACATAGTCATACGGAGATACTATTCTCCTGGTAAACCACAATACATAATGCTCTCTGTCTCCCAAAATCCTCGCTATTCGGACATGAATAGGAAAGCATCTTTTCAGAACTTCAGGGGAAAATTTCAATTTTATTTCCCTCTCCTTTAACCCTGTATCAAGATTGTAAATGTCAATCCTGTATCTTCTTACAATTATTATCTTTCGCTCTCTTTCAAGCAATAACACATAATTTTCAAAAAATCCAAGATTTACCATTTTCAGGGTATGAAGACTGAAATCGCTGTTAAGGAGTATAAAAAAATTTTCCATCCCATCATGAAGATAGATATATCTATCATTTACCATGTTTATTCTGCTTGGAGTAAACGGTAAAGTAACGACTGTATCAATCTTAAAATACGATGTATCCATCAGCATCAGACCAAACACAAACAGCAAAATCATAACTCACTGGATTTTTTTAAATAATCCTTTGAATTTTTCGTCTTTGAGATAACGGCTTATTTGAGCAGGTGAAATGCCGCTTACTTTGCTTATATCAGCATTGGTCTCATATTTTTCAATATATTTTAAATAAAACACAAATGCCTTTTTTAATTGGTCAAAATCTTTTATTTCTAAAGATAACGAATTCATGAAATAACTGAGTGCTCTGGATAGTTCCCCAGGAAATGTTTTAAAAGAGCTGTCATTATTAGAAATGTTATTAGACAGGACTTTTTGAGTGAGCCTCTCATTTTGTTGTAATACATACCGTGCATTAAGGATATCAAGTTGAGTAATTTTCATACTTTCAAGTATTTCTATCAGGTGCATTACATTTCTTGGTGTTCTATGTATGTTTTTCACAACATACGATATTGCTTCATCACTATATTTTTTCCCCTTATTCTGTAATTGACGTTTTATAAAATTCACGGTATCTGAATCCTTCAATTCCTCTGGCAATTCTATTATACTGGACTTTATTCTATCATAAAGGTCTGGAATTATGGTTCCTTTCTTTAACATTTCATCAGGATGTCTATTTGTTAAAAGAATTATAAAACCTTTAAATACTTCATGTTTATTACTGCCAAGAGGAGTATATAATCCACTATCAATTACTACCAGAAAAGCACGTTGAAGTTGTAATGGAAAATATTGAAAATTGTCCAATATAAGAATATCTGTGTTACTGGAAATATAACCTTCAGTGTCTTTATCTGCTCCTGTAAAGGCCCCTTTAACATATCCCAGAAGTTGTGACAGTCCGGTGCTTTCATTGATTGTTCCACTATCCACTTGCTTCACATTACCCTTTATATCCCTCTTATGGACCTTTACAAAGGTATCTGAGAGAAACGTCTTACCCACTCCCATCTCACCATATATTACTACAACATCTGTTTTTTCTGATTTTCTCCACTCTTCAAACTTTCTTTCAAGAGCAAAAACTCTATCAATTATATCAGAAGATATAAAGCAATAACCGTTTTTTTCGTATAATGTAAGAATATGCTGCTTATGAGTAAAGTTTAAATTGTTATACACATCCACTACTGTTGCTATGAATTCCTCTGCAAATTTTTCACGGTCTTCAACTGATTTCTCATGAAGCAGCAATTTCACAAGATTTTTTTTGACGTCATCCCTCTGGGCAAGAAGGTTAAATCTCTCAACACTCACCTCATCTGGATATCTGGTAACAAGATATATTATCGCATTGCTCACTTCACTTTTATTCAGTAGATTCTTTATTACCGTTATGCCGTCATCTGAGGTAGTATCAAATACATAATCTATAACATAAATATCATAGGAACCTGAAGTGCTGCTTAAGAATTTATGCGGGTCGTCAAATGTGTTTATCTCAATCTCTCCATAGTTTTTACACACTTTTTCAAATGCTTTTAAAATCTTTTTGTCATCATCAACCACAACTATTCTCATAGTATCTATTATAAAGCGACTATCCTGTAAATTAAAGTCTATAATTTATTAAACACTTTTTTCCTTCAACTTCTCTACCAACACAGCATAAAGGGGGACGTGGAGGTAATGGGTGAGTATATCGTGTAACTCCTCTTTCTCTTCCTCTGACAGGGGATAATAAAGAGATTTGATTAAAAGTAACAAACCTGTTTGCTTTTCACTGGTGTTTGATATTAATCTATTTAAATTTCTGCACCATGTATATTTAAAATCATTTTTCTGGCACAGATTGAGGGCTTCTTCTAATTTGCTGTTTATAATTAAATCAAGAACCTGTGTTTCTTTCTGCTGATTTTTGGGGAGTTTATTGTAAATTTCACGGGATAAATCTTCATTTTTCAGTTGTCTTGAGGCAAAATAAAAGGCAAAAAGAATGTTTTCATTTGATTCTATAACATCTTTAACCATGAGATATAATTCTTTTAATGCCTCTTTGTCATGCGTTATGGTGTATAGAGATATAAGAGGCGCTATGCTCAGAAATATTCCGTAAGAATATCCTGAAATGTAATAATTATGCAGTGATTCTTCAAGATAAAAACGGGCTCTATCATAATGCTTCCTTACAAATTCTATTTCTCCAAGTCGCAGATACACCCAGGCTTTTGTCATCCTGTTTTCAGGCTCTTTTTGAAGACATTTTTTTAAGTAATGTTCTGCTTTCTGATAATCTTTGAGGGTAAAATAAATCCAGCCAATATTATAAAAACTTGTTGAACGTTCCTCTGGTGTTGAGGCTATATCAAGTGTCTTAAAATAATATTTGAGGGCCTTCCTCCGCTCTCCTGTCATATCATAATATATTCCCCACCCTTCATAATAAGTGTAAATATGCTTTCTGTTCATATACTTTTCGTATCTTTTTAAACTTTTTAAAACCTTAAACATTCTGTCATACCTGCTCCAGAAATCGTAAACACTGCTCAACAAAAGTAAGAGTTCAACCCTTTTTCTTCCTTTTCGGTATCTTAGTATGGATTTTATGGTTTCTTCCGCCTTTTCATACTCCCCATAATGGAGAAATAGGTGCGCTCTGAGAAATTCTTTAAGATGGCCATCCTTTACAAACTCTATAACTTTGCCTGCTTCTCTGTGAAATCCCATGTTGAGAAGGTGTAAAAAGGCCTCTTTAAAGTAAAAATCGGATTTTCTGTAGCATCCACCCTTAAAATAGTGCATGGCTATTTCATAGGCACTGTGCCCGAACTTCTTGAATATACGGGCTATTCTCCTGTGAATATACTTACGCCTTTTTCCAAAGATACCTGCATAGATGGTTTCCCTTAAAAGTGAATGTGAAAAGGCATATTTATTATCACTTACTCTTTTGATAAAGTTTGATTTCAAGGACACATTCAGGTCCGTTTTTACATTTTTTCCTGCAACCTCTTTTACCTCTTTTAAATCCCATTCATTCGCAAAACAGGAAGCAACCCTTATTAATTTCTTTTCATTTTCAGGTAAGAGGTCATAACGCGCAAGGATAAGACTGAAGGCATCTATGGGTATGTCTATAAATCTGGTATCTTTAAGGTCAACGGTCTTTTCTCTATAAATCACAAGACCTTTCTCTTTTATAAATTCTGCAAATTGTTCAACTAAAAAGGGTATTCCAAGACTTCTTTCGTATACTGTTGATAAAAGTGTTAAAGATACATCCTTTCCAAAGTAATTTCTTAGAAGTTTCTCTGTATGCTCCTTTGAAAGTGAAGTAAGTGAAATAGTCTTAAACCCTTTTACCTCATCTTTCTCTATATACTCGCTTCTTACCGTAGCAATAACACTTACATCTGAATCTTTTATTGCCTTTAAGAGTATATTACGGGAAATGCTGTCTATCCAGTGGAAATCATCCATTACAATAAGTTTTTTTCGGGATTTTTCAATAGCATTATGCACAAACATCGGCAAAATACTGTCCTCATCCTGAAAATTCACCTTTTTTCCTTGAATAATATCCAATAAAACAGGATATTCACTCACTATATTCTCTGGCAACTGTGACAGAACTGTTTTTAAAGAAGTAAGGGGTGGGTCATTTGGGAATCCTCGTGTAAATATGACTCTATCTTCCTGAATATGTCTTATAGCCTCCTTTATTAACCTTGTTTTTCCCGTTCCAGCCTCTCCTTTAATTAAAATTCTTTCTCCATGAGATATGGCATTTTTTAAAAGTTCAAGTTCTTCTTCCCTGTCAACAAAATCTGTATCTTTTTCACTTTTTTCTTCTTTTCTCACTTCATAAACATTTACAGGCTCTTTCTTACCCTTAAGATGCACCTTCTCAAGGATACTAAAACTGTAAGAAGTTCGCAGACCTTTTATTATCTCCTGAGTAAAAAGGGATTTTCCATTCTCCTGTGTGGCAAGACGTGCTGCTATATTTACACCATCCCCAATAAAATCAATTTCCTTAAAATGCATGCCACCCACAACGCCTGTGTAAACAAAATCATACGACGTTCCAATCCCAAAATCAATTTCTTGCTTATTTAAATATTCTTCCATGTCCAGAGAAAACCTCAAAGACAGTTCCTTCTCTTTTCCTGTTGAATGGGGAAAACTATATAGTATCAAAATCATGACACCATCTTTATAGGGAACGATTTTTCCGATGAACGCAAAGGAGGTTTCCTTTAAAATGTATGCTACAATATTCCTGATTTTATCAACATCATCAGTTTTCAGCCTCAAAAACGTCACCACTTCCGGACGGTAGGTTATTGATATTTGCGGAACCCTTATTTTCTCAATCTCATGGGGTTTCTTGAACGCCCTACCCTTTGCTTTAAGCTCTTTAAGTTCAATTTTGCCCGCCTCTGTTATATCCTCAACGTTCATCAACACTTTTACTACATTTCCTGAGGGTAGAAGGTCCACGCCGGATGATATGGAAAAACTGTGGATTGAAAAATCTCCTCTTACTCCAACAATCCGAGACTTTAAATTGTATTTTCTGAGCGTTACATTATCAATAAGTCTTCTGGATAAACCCTCTATTTTCTTTCTTGAAAAAGGTGGCAGGGCGGCAAAAAATGCATCCCCTGCAAGTTTAAATATATAACCTCCGTTCTCCTCTATTATCTTTTCCTGTTCTGACAGGAAACTATTTAGTATTTCTGTGAGTTCTTCCACCCCCTCCTTGCCCTTTTTCCTCAGTTTTTCACTGAATGCAGTATAACCTGCTATATCCTGCAGTAAAAGCCAGCCTGATAATCTGTATTTTTCTCTCAAGAAATTTTAAAGATACTTTCTTGGGTCTGTAATTTTACCTTCTATTGCGGAGGCGGCAACTGTTAAAGGTGAGGCGAGGAAAATCTCCGCTTCTTTTGAGCCCATTCTGCCCTTAAAGTTTCTGTTTGATGTTGAAATGGCAACCTCACCCCTTGCAAGCACACCTTCATGGGCACCAAGACATGGCCCACATCCTGAGTTCAGAATAATGGCACCAGCATCAATGAGGGTCTCTATAACGCCCTTTTTCATGGCCTTTTTATAGACCTCCCATGATGCTGGAAGCACAAGGAGTCTTACATCCTTATGAACCTTTCTGCCTTTTAAAACCTTTGCAGCCATCTCAAGGTCTTCAAGCCTTCCATTGGTACATGTGCCAATCAATGCTTGATGAATCCTTTTGCCTTCATACTCCTTTGCGGGATAAACATTGTCAACGGTATGGGGTGCTGCAATTTGTGGTTCAAGTTGAGACACATCAAACTCCAGTACCTTCTCGTATTCTGCATCTTCGTCTGGATACAGAGGCTCATATTCGCCCTTTGCTCTATCACCTATCCACTCAAATGTTTTTTCATCAGGCGCAATATAACCGTTCTTTGCACCCATCTCAGCAGCCATGTTTGCAAGCACCATTCTTGATGATTGACTCATATTTTTCACTACTTTCCCTGTAAATTCCACAGACTTGTAGGTAGCTCCGTCCGCACCAATGTTTCCTATGATATGGAGGATAACATCCTTGGCCGTTACACCCTCAGGTAATTTTCCATTTATTATTATCTTGAAAGACTCGGGAACCTTAAGCCATATTTCCCCGGTTGCCCATATGGCAGCAACCTCGCTCCTTCCTATACCTGCAGAGAATGCACCAAAGGCACCATAGGTGGTTGTATGGGAGTCTGCACCTAAAATTATGTAACCTGGCAATGCATAACCTTTCTCTGAAAGAACCTGATGGCATATTCCGCCTTCTGAATTAACATCATAAAAGTGTTTTATTCCATGTTTTTTCACAAATTCCCTTATTATAAGATGATTAAGTGCATACTTTTCCTGTGCAGCAGGGACAACATGATCAAGCACAATTACCAGTCTTTCTGGATACTTTACCCTCTCTGCTCCCATTTTATTGAACTTACCAGAAATTGCCGCTGTGTTATCATGAGACATTACGAAATCCGGCTCTATAGTAATGATTTCTCCTACGTTGACTTCTCTTCCAAGTTTTCTGGAAAATACCTTCTCAACAAACGTTTTACCCATATTCACCTCCCTCTTTCCTGTTTGAACGGTTAAATTATAAATGGAAAGTTGAAGAAAAAAAAGAGCAACCTTTGCTCCATTCATAAGTATGACAACTACATGAATACTGTAGAGATACACTTATCGCCTATGACCCTTTGCAAAACTATGTATTGAAAAAGGCTTGTGCAACTCTCCACATTTACTTATAATTTTAATCTGTATGACCCTTAAAATTGCAATAGACGGACCTGCGGGTTCTGGTAAGACCACAACTGCCAGACTGGTGGCAAAAAGGCTTGGCCTTTTACCTGTTGATACCGGTGCTATGTACAGGGCAGTTGCCTATGAATGTATAAGAAGAGGTATTAACGTTAATGACCGGAAAGCAGTGGAAAAGTTAATGGACAGCATCAGCATTGACCAGAGGTTGATTAATGATGAAATACATACATATTTAAATGGTGAAGACGTATCCAGGAAAATACGGACACCTGAGGTTAATAAGGTAGTATCAATTGTTTCATCTTACAAAAAGGTTCGGGAAAAACTGGTAGAAATACAGAGAAAAATAGCAGAAGAAAAGGACGTCGTAATTGAGGGACGCGACATAGGCACAGTGGTCTTGAAAAATGCTGATTTAAAGATTTATATGAAGGCAAGTATTGAAGAAAGAGCAAAAAGACGTTTAAAAGAACTTAGAGAACAGGGGGTAAATATTACCTTTGAAGAGGTTTTAAATGAACTTAAAAAGCGGGACGAGATGGATTCTAAACGAGAACTTGCTCCCCTCAAAATACCAGAGGGAGCAATTGTAATAGATACAACAAACAAAACCATTGAAGAACAGGTTGAAGAAATTATTAAGGAGGTTAAAAATAAAATCCATACATGAGTCTTAAGTGGAGATTTGCATACCTCGTCCTGCACCCCCTGTTCGGATGGCTCTTTAGAGCAAAGGTTTATGGTAAAGAAAATATACCTTCCAGTGGACCTTATATAGTAGCGCCAAATCACACATCGTTCTGGGACCCTCCGTTTGTGGGATGGGCAATGTATCCTGTTGAAACCTATTTTCTTGCTAAAATTGACCTTTTTGTTCACAACAAACTCTTTGGAGCCTTAATAAAATGGCTTCATGCCATACCACTTGACAGAGTAAACTCACTTAAGGGCTTAAAAGAAGGAATGCGGATTTTGAAAGAAGGTAAGGTTTTAGTGATATTTCCCGAGGGTACACGCAACAGGACAAACGACAGGGTTCTTCTTCCCTTAAAAGAAGGGACTGCACTTTTAGCATTGAAGGCAAAAGTTAATATACTGCCCGTTTTCCTCTATGAAAGCAAGGGCTCATACATAGACTGGATACTTCGCAAAAGACAACTTGCCATAAGGTTTGGGAAGATGATTGATACATCTCAATTTAAATACAGCAAAGAGGGAATTAAATCCCTCACAAAAGAACTTGAAAGGAGGCTTTTGGACCTTGCTAAAAATAATCCTGCCTGATGAATACAATTTTTGTTTTGGTGTAGAAAGAGCACTGGAACTTGCCAGAGAGCATATGAATAACGGTGATTCATTTGATACACTGGGTGAGATAATCCACAATCCGCATGTTGTAAAGGAATTTGAAGAGAAGGGAATTAAAGTCATAAATTCGCCAGAAGAGAGTACCAAAAGGAAAATCCTTATACGTTCACATGGGGTTCCACCAGAGACTATAGAAAAAATTAAATCACTTGGAAAAGAAATTATTGATGCCACATGTCCTTTTGTCAAACATGCTCATGATTCTGCACGTAAACTGGTGGAAGAAGGTTATTTCTTGCTCATCATAGGAAAAAAATATCATCCTGAAGTTATTGGAATACAGGGGCATGCCCATGGAAAAGGGTGCGTGGTGATTAATGGAGAAGAGGTGGAACAACTCAACCTGCGTGGTAAAAAGGTGGGAATTGTTTCACAAACCACCATGCTTTTATGGAACGTTCAGGATGTAATTACTGCTGTTCTCAAACAGAATCCCAAAGAAGTAAGATATATAAACACAAGGTGCAGTACCACAGAAAGGAGGCAGAATGCTACCAGAGAACTCGCAAAAAAGGTTGATGTTATGATTATTGTAGGAGGCAAACACAGTTCCAACACAAACAGGCTTTATGAAATTGCAAAAGAGCATGCTCCGGCGGCTTATTTAATAGAATCTTACGAAGAACTTAAGCCCGAATGGTTTGAAAAAGCACGAATTGTTGGAATAACAGGGGGAGCATCAACTCCTCCACAGGACGTTCTTAAAGTAAAAGAAATCATAGAAAAAATTTAACAAGGAGGTAAATAGACCCATGGAGGAAAAAAACGTAAAGGGTGTACCAACAAATACAGATGATGAGCTTCTGAAACTCATCAATGAAGCCCTTGATATTCCAAGAGAGGGCGAAATCAGGAAAGGGGTGGTGGTAAAGGTCACACCACAGGAAGTGTATGTGGATATAGGTTCAAAGTCTGAAGGTGTGGCACCAAAGGTGGAGTTCAAGGATGCCGATATAAAACCTGGCGATGAAGTGTATGTATATGTGGAATCCCTTGATGGACCTGATGGCAGAACGATAGTATCAAAGCACAAGGCCGACTTTATAATGGCATGGGACAAGATAAAGGATGCATATCAAAACAATCTGACTGTAGATGGTAAAGTACAGAGACAGGTAAAAGGTGGTCTGATGGTGGAAGTATTCGGGGTTTCTGCCTTCCTGCCAGGGTCTCAGATTGATGTAAAAAGAGTAAAATCCATATCCTCCTTTGTAGGTAAGGATATTAAGGTCAAGGTAATAAAGATAAACAGAGCAAGAAAAAATATTGTTGTTTCAAGAAAAGAGGTAATTGAGGAAGAAAGGGCAAAACTAAGAGAGAAATTATTTGAACTCAAAGAAGGGCAGGTTGTAAAGTGTAAGGTCACTGGCGTTCAGGACTTTGGTGTATTCTGTGAAGTGGAGGGTTTTGAGAGTATAGATGCAATGATTCCCATTTCCGAACTCTCATGGGTCAGGATTCAAAACCCCAGCGAGGTTGTCAAAGAGGGTGATGTGATTGAAGCACAGGTTATTGCAGTGGACCAGATGAACCTGAAAATAACCCTGAGTTATAAACAACTTCAGCCTCATCCATGGGAAAAGGTAAAGGAAAAATATCCAATTGGGGCAAAAGTGACAGGCACAGTGAAAAAGATTGTGGACTATGGATTCTTTGTGGAACTTGAACCCGGCGTTGAAGGACTTGTTCATATATCCGAGATGAAATGGGGTAAGCCACCTGCACACCCATCTGAACTGGTTAAAGAAGGGGATAAGGTAGAACTTGTTGTCCTCAATGTTGAGGTAGAAAAACAGAGAATTTCTCTTGGAATGAAACAGGCACAGCCAGACCCATGGTCTGTGGTGGATGAAAAGTATCCCATTGGTTCTGTAGTAAAGGGAGTCGTCAAGGACTTCACTGATTACGGAGCACTTATTGAACTTGAGGAGGGGATTGAGGGATTCCTCCACGTGGGAGATATATCATGGACACAGAGATTTAAATCTCCAAAAGAAGCCCTCAGAAAGGGACAGAAAACAAAGGTTAAAATTCTGAATATTGACAAAAAAGACAGATACATAGAACTCGGCATCAAGCAACTCTATCCAAATCCATGGGAAGATATTATGAAGAAAATTCCAGCTGGAACGGAACTTCAGGCTACAGTTAAAGAGGTCGGACAGAGAGGCGTTCTTGTGGAGGTTGATGAGGGTCTTGAGGGCTATGTTCCTGCATCACAGCTTCAGAAAAAAGGTGACCCAAGAGAAAATTACAACGAAGGTGATGTGCTCAACCTCAAGGTTCTCAAGGTTGAACCGCATAGAAAAAGGGTACTTCTGTCAGAACGTGATTACTACAAGGCTCAGGAAAAAGTGGATGTGGAAAAATACAAATCCCAGCCCGCACGCATTAATCTGGGCGAAATTCTGAAAACCGAGATGGAAAAACTCAGAGAATTGCGCGAAGGGATGGAAGAAAGCGAAGAAAGTGAAGAAGAAAAAGAAGAATAGTTGAGGAAATTCTATATAAAAACCTTTGGTTGCAGGCTGAACCAATACCAGTCAGAAAAAATAAGAGAGCACCTCTCAGCCTGCAACCTTTTATCTGTAAGCAGTCCTGACGAGGCTGATTTAATCATTGTAAACGGCTGTGTTGTCACCCACCGCGGGGAAAGGGATACGAGAAAATATATTCAGAAATACTCACGCCAAGGGAAACAGGTAATTGCCACTGGTTGCTATACAAATCTTCCTTATGTTTCACCACCTCCCAACACCAGCTTTTTTACTGTAGAAGAGATTAAAAAAAACTTTTCTCTGGTTTCAGAACCTAAATCCCTTCAATCAAGGCACAGGATTCTTATTGGTATACAGGAAGGTTGTAACTTCAGATGCACATACTGCATAGTGCCATTTGTGCGCGGAAGGGCACGTGATAGGAAAAAAGAGGAGATATTTACTGAAATTGAGACATACGTTGCAAAAGGGGCAAAGGAAATAGTAATAACGGGCACAGAAATAGGTGGATATGGAAAAAAATCAAACAGCAATCTGGCATCTCTGATCAGGGACCTCAAGAAGAAATTTCCAGAACTGAAAATCAGACTATCCTCCATACTTCCGCTCTACGTGACAGATGATATTATTTTACTATTTGAGGATAACATAGTTTTACCTCACGTACACTTACCACTTCAATCAGGCTCCCAAAAGGTGCTGAAAGAGATGAAAAGACCATATAAACTTGAAAGGTTCTTATGGGCATTTGAAAAACTCTATGAAGCACACCCTCACATGGCAATAGGTACTGACATAATTGTGGGCTATCCGACAGAAACTGATGAGGACTTTGAAATGACCTATGAACTTATTAAAAAACTTCCTTTTGCATACGTGCATGTCTTTCTATATTCCAGGCGACCGTTTACAGAGGCATTTACCATTAAAGAGCTTCCCTATGAGGTGATAAAGAAAAGGGAGCAAAGACTACTTGAACTCGTAAAATATAAAAAGAAAGCCTTTATAGAGAAATTCATTGATAGAACACTTCTGGCCATGGTTGAAAAAATACAGGGAGATATGGCCAGCGGTACAACCGAAAATTATATTAAATTTGTGGCAAAAAGCACGAATAAAGTACATGCTGGAAGCTATGTGAAGATAAGAGTCTTATATAGTGAGAATTATCGGGCAGTATCGGAGATTTTAAAACTACTTTAAATACTGAGATTCCAGCGCCTTTACTATAAGATAAACATCCTTCAATCTTGGCACTTCAACCTGATACTCGTCTGCAAGATGCAGGGTATAACCCAGAATATCATCTATTTCAGTCCGCCTCTTCCATTCTATATCCTGCAGCATTGATGACTTGTTATCAGCGGTTTTTTCCACAGTCTCAAAGACAGCTGTTTCAAAAGGCTTTTGTTCTTTAAGATTAAGCGCGCTGGCAATCTGGCTGATTTCAGCCAGAATTTCATGTGCAAGCTCTGACGCGTACCTGTTCCTTATTAGTTCCCCGTTTTTAACTCTTAAAATGGTGGTTATTGGATTTATAACAGCGTTTATAAAAAGCTTCTTATAAAGTACATAAAACGCATCTTTTTCCACACTCACATCAAACCCTGCATGCTTGAAAATCTTTTGAACACCCATAAGGTCCCTTGATGGGTCAAATGAGGTTAAAATATTCTTTCCTCTACCTGTCAACCTGACCTGATTAAGGGAAAATGAAAATGCTGAATCGTATAGAGATAGAATAATATGTCTCTTCTCACCCACTATTTTTGATACCTCTATATGGGGAGTAATTCCGTTTTGAATGGTTATAAACTCTGCAGAGTCCGCTACTACTTCTTTAATTTTTTCTGCTGCCCTGAGTGCGTCATAGCTCTTTGTAGCTATAATAACAAAATCAACATCCAGAGGATGATAAAGATTGTCAAACTGATAAACACCATCGCATTTTACTGCTGTGTGATGGTCTTTTTCAAAAAGCACAATGCCTTCTCTTTCTACAATATTCAGGCGTATAGGATTCCTTACCACAAAAAATACCTCATTATCCTTCATCTTTAAACGCGCCCCTATCATTGAACCTATTGAACCCTGGCCTACTATAAGGAATCTCATATCAAAACCCCCAGTCTTTCTTCAAGTATTCCTATCTCAAAAAACTGTGAATCTTCTCTCAGGTCACCATCAGTATGATAAGCTACCTTTTCCTCAAATTCAAGTTTTATACTCTCAAACTCTCCCACCTCAATTAATGGGTTGTTATAAAGATGCCCTTTTAAGACATCAATCAAAACCTTTACCACCCGATGCAATCTATCATTTTTTATTCCAACATAGGATAATCTTCTGTCCGTAAAGTTTGAATTTGGGAAAAGATTGAAACCACCACCAAGATACTTTCCATTACCTATATCAAAAACCACAAGTTCTTTTTCCCTGCTCCCATCATCAGTAATTACTCTGAACCTTCTGCTCTTTCTTTTGAATAAACTGAGAATAACCGCACTGAAATAAAGAGGGTCACCTTTTAAAAACGGTATTTTCCTCAGGCATTTCAGTACTTCTCCATCAAAACCTATTCCAAGACCATTGATAAAAATATGCTTTTCAGAATCAGCTTTAACATAACCAATATCCACCATTATTCTATCGCATTTACCTTCAAGGCATTCAATTATTCGTTCGGCTCTTATGCCTTCCTTTCCAAGGGACTTCGCAAAGTCATTCCCTGTTCCGGCAGGAAAGGGAATGATATTTACTTCTGTACCCCTTACTACCTCCACCACCCTGTTTAAAGTACCATCACCACCTACAACAACAAGAAACTTAAGACCTTTTTCAATTAACTGCCATAGACGTTTCTGCATTCTACCAATACCTTCTTCTATTATCTCCACAAAATCCGCAACCCTTTCTAAAAGAAGTGGCCTTAACTCTCCATTGTATCTTTTGAAAGCCCTTCCCCGGCCGGCCATATTGTTAACAACAACTCCTACCATAAAAGTTTGAACCTCACTGAATCTCTGGGTATATCGCCTGAGAGTCTTGCCCAGACCTTATCCTTTTTCAGTCCCAGTGAAACAAGGTACTGCTTTATGTTAAGTACCTTCCTTGCTGCCTGTGCATTTTTTCTGTTTATTACAATCCTCACTGAATCAAATTCTCTATCCTTTATCTGGGAGTAAAACTCCCTTACAAGCGCTTTCCCTCTTGACGATAATCTGCTTCTTTTAAAAAGGTCTTTAATGGCAAATGAAAAAACAAGTGGCTCTGTGGCGGGAATGCCTGTGGTGGCCGTATCTTTAATTGCCGGGGTTATCAAAGTATCCCGAGGGGTAACAGATGTGGCTTTTCTTCCCTTTCCGCATTCTTTATATGCTCTGTCCACTTTATCCTTTATCTCATACTTAAGTTTAAGGTTTTCTTCGCTGAGACGGACAAGCATTAAATTTTTAGGGACATAAACGTATCGGTATAGGTAATACCCGAATGCACCCAAAAGAGCAATGATAAAAAGCAAAAACCACGTAAAGGCCTTCATGTAAAAATTATAAAGTAATCACTGTGAACTATCACGTTTTTTTGAAATACACAAGTACGGGACCTGCCAGAATATAGAAAATAAAGAACACAAAAATGGAGATTTCTCTGATTAGCCACATTATTCCAAAAACAGTGAATATATACAGGAAATACTGAAGCTTGGGCTTTTCTCCTAAAATGGTTAACAGTGCATGGGGATATGGGATATTTGATACCATTAGAAAGGCAAGTATTATTACAAAAAATGGTAATGCCCAGTAAAGGAAGGAATTAAATGCCTCAATATGTGCATCTGTTAGAATCCTTCCAAATGCCTGATATACAAAGGAACTTGTATTTACAAGGCCCAGTTGAAGTATAACCAGCGCTGCAAGGAACCCTCCACCTGCTGGAGATGGAAGCCCTTTGAATTTCCTGTGAGATTCCTTATCCGGTTTCGTCTCTATGTTGAACCGTGCAAGTCTTATTATCACGGCAAGCACGAACAGGGTAAGAACAATATAGAGCATTCTTGAATACACACCAGGAAAACCAATTTCTCTAAAAGAAATATGCGCCCATACGAAAATTAACACCGCCGGAGCAACTCCAAAAGAGAGGGAATCGCTGAGAGAATCAAGTTCAGCACCAAATCTGCTCTGCTGCTTTAAAAACCTTGCCACCTCTCCATCAAAAGCATCAAACAGAATGGCTGCCATTATGAGCCATGCCGCCTTCTGTAAGAACAATCCCTTAACAACATCATGATAAATAGCAAACTTGACGCTGTAAAGGATTGATATAAATCCTAACATTGAATTTATGAGAGTAAAGATAGTGGGAACTACCGGCAATTTTTAATCCTCCCTAAAACAGTGACTCCTGCCTTTACATGCTGTCCCTTTTTTACAGAAACATCAAAATCAATATCCTCGGGTAAATAAATCTCTCCCCGTGAACCGAACTTCACCATACCTATCTTCTGGCCTGGCTTCAGTGTATCCCCAACCTTCACTCCACATACTATCCTACGAGCGAAAACTCCCGCTATCTGTTTTATAACCAGCGGAAAACCATAATCGGTTTCAAGGGCAATAATATTATTCTCATTTCTTATGAGGGATTCTTCTTTCTGAGCGTTTATAAACTGACCTTTATGATGTTCTATAAAAACAACTCTGCCCCCTGTAGGACTTCTCTGCACATGCACGTCAAACATTGTCATAAAGATACTCACTCTGCGGGCTCTGCCTTTAAAGTAATATGGCTCCTCTGCTGTATCTATGTGAGTGACAAAGCCATCACACGGGGCAAGAATTTCACAGTCTCTATAGACAATCTTTCTTGGAGGGTCTCTGAAGAAAAACAAAGTAAACAAAAGAAGTAACAAGGGCACGACATTAAGATATTTAAACAGAGGCCTCCCTGTCTTTTGATACAGAAACATGAAAATAACAAAAAACAATATAGACAGGATTAAAACCAGTATAATTTCTCTCTTACCATAAGGCGTCAGCATAACCAAATTATACCTCAACCTCAGTGTTTATCATAAAATCTTATTGTAAGATAGGCGCCCAGTGCACCCAGTGCATAACCTGCTATAACATCACTGACCCAGTGTCTTTTAAGGTATATTCTTGATGTACCAACGAGTAAAGACCAGAGATAAAGAGGAACACGATACTCAGGATACTTACTACCAAAGTAAACAGCAATAAATGCGCTCATTTCAGAGTGTCCGGATGGGAATGAGGAGTTCCATCGTGTTGTAGAGCCTGAAGGCCTTTTTCTGTTTACAGCATATTTAATGAGAGAGCAAAGCCCTGATGTGATGGCTCCACCTATTAGAGCACCCCGCTGGTTCTTTATATCAGTAGAATCTCCAATAACAGTAAAAATGGCTGAATACAGGAGAATGCTTTCTCTGTTTCCTGAGATTGTGGCTGTATTAAAAACAATATCACCAACTTTCCCTTCAAGGCTATTTGATATACCATATGTAATTGTTGAATCCAGTTTAAAAAGAGAAAAGGCAAACAAAAAAATGTATATCATTTCAAAAACCCCTCTAAAATCTCTTCTTCAGTCAGGCCTTCAATGTCAAGAACCTTTTTTCTGGAAGAAAAACCTTTTACAATCTTTATGTTACTCCTGGGAATTTTTAGTTTTTTGCTGATAAGTTCAATAAGTTCCTTATTGGCCTTTCCACCTTCTGGTTTTGCATGAAGTTTTACCCTTATCTCGTCTCCCACAATCTTAACCTCAACCACAGATGAACCAGGTATTACCTTTAAAGAGACCCTACCCATTTTTCAAAGGCTCTTTTAAAATCTTTTATTACCTTTTCAAGAGAACCTTCAATTGTACATCCTGCTGCATTTCTATGCCCTCCACCACCAAATTCCAGACACAGTAAAGCAAGGTCAATCCTGCCCTTTCCTCTTGCACTCACCTTCCACACCCCTTTCTCGTATTCAATGAAGTTAATTCCCACCTCAACACCATCTATTGAAATAACATGTCTGACTATTCCATCGGTGTCCTCTGAAGTTGCACCTGTTTCTGCAAAATCCTCATTTTTTATGAAGGTATATGCCAGTTTATCGTTAAAATCAAATGTTAGCCTTTCCAATGCACGCATAAGAAGCAAATAAAAGGACTTTCGCTTCCTCTCATAAACAAGAGACCCTATATCATCAATTTGAGCTTTTTGCGAAAGATAAAGTGCATCAGAAAATGCCCATGGAAACGAATTTGCATGAATAAAGGATACTGTATCAGTAAGCAATCCGGTATAAAGGGCTCTCGCCACCCTTTCATCAATATGGGATTCATCCCATACTTTTACAAGGCTCAAAATTAGTGATACAGTTGCAGGAGCATCTGTAACTACAATATCATAATCTGAATACCTTTCACCGGTTTTATGATGGTCAATCCGAATAATGGGTAAGTCCGGCATGTCAAAACCGGTTCTTGAAAACTCGCTCGCATCAAGTAGAACGCAGACATCGCTTTTAGAAACATCCAGATTCCTCTCAATAAATTCAGCACCATACAGAAATGCATACTGATACGGCACTCCATCTTTCAAAAAAGCCCTGACTGGATATTTCATATTTTTTAGAAAAAGGTAAAATCCTATTACGCTACCTGCAGCATCACCATCAGGATGTACATGGGATACAAGACATATTTTCTTACCTTTAAGGTAATTTATGAGATTTAGGACTTTTTCATCAAATTTCATTATAGCCTCCATGTTGAACTAATATTTTACTGGTTTGTGATGAAATTACAAAGAACAGTGCTGTACATGAAACACCTCAGGAAACGAATATAAGGCTGCGATTTTTGAGTAGCGCAAGAAGTGCCTTAAAATATTTACACAAAAGGAGAGCTATGCATCTATTATTTGCTTTGCTGTTTGGCTTTAATGTAATCAATCTGCCTTATGTAAGGATTAAAAACACAGATTTTATTTCACTTAAAACAGCCTCAAGCATACTAAATATTGACACAGAGGTTACAGACTCTTCCATTCTTCTTTCCTTTGGGACTGATAATGTAAGAATAAACCCTGTTAATCTTACCTATACCGGCAAAATAGAAGGAACACTCAAAGCGATTAAAAAAGACTCTGACAATGTCTTTATAGACGCTGAAGACCTGATATATATATCAGGTGTGCTTACAGGAAACTACTATTACTGGGACTCCCGTAAACACAGAATCATAGAATCATCCTACAGTCCATCAATAAAATCCTTTGAAATTAATGGTAATGTTATAAGGCTAATCCACAATATTGACCTTGAACCAGCAACAAGAATGGATAATAACAGTATCCTCATAGAGGTACCATACGGCTTTTACTTTGGTCCACCCTTTTTGTACTTTGATGATGTGGAATTCCCCTTAAAAAGCGTGGAAATTACATATTCCTCACGGGGCACATTATTTAAACTGAATCTGCGAAAAAAAACCGACTTTGAAAGTAAATCTTCCACAGGCCTCTTTGTTGTCAGATTAAAAGAGACCCTGAAAAAAAACCAGAAACAGGACCAAATATCTCGTAACGAAAAGAGTAAAATAACCCCAAAAACACACAATAAGATTGACGTAATTGTCATAGACCCGGGACACGGAGGGAAAGACCCCGGTGCTGTTACAAAAAGGGGCACACGGGAAAAGGATATCGTTCTTTCAATAGCCAGAAAAGTGGCTAAAAAATTGAGAAAAAAAGGGTTCAGGGTCATTTTAACAAGAGATAAAGACAAATTCATAACTCTTGGTCAGCGAGCAAGGATTGCAAATAACTCAAAGTGTGACCTCTTCGTGTCAATCCATGCAAACTATTCAAAAGGAAAACGGGCGCACGGAATTGAAACTTACTTTTTATCTGAGGCGAGAACCAAATGGGAGCGCTCTGTAGCGGCATTTGAAAACTCTGTAATAAAATATGAACTCAAAGACAAGGTTGATGAGAGAAACATTTTAAAATGGATTTTAGGGGACATGGCTCAGAATGAGTTTCTGCGTGAATCTCAGGACCTTGCCGCATTTATCCAGGAAAGCATTGTAAAAAAGACACATGCCCTTGACAGAGGTGTAAAACAGGCAGGATTTTATGTCTTAAGAGGCGTGTATGCCCCAAGTATTCTGATTGAAACTGGATTCATAACCAATCCAAAAGAAGAAAAAAAGCTCCGTAGTAAGAGATATCAGAACAAAATTGCAGATGGCATTGTTGAGGGAATTTTAAAATACAAAAGGTATTACGAAAGAAAGTATGGCAGATTCTAAGAGAACCATAAGCATAGGGGTATTTGATTCAGGTATAGGTGGTCTCACCGTTGTGAAAAAAATAAGAGAAAAAATTCCACAGGCTGCTGTGGTATATCTTGGTGATACTGCACGAGTCCCATATGGCACAAAATCCGAGGAAACAATAAAAAGATTTGCGCGAGAGGACGCTGCTTTTCTTATAGAAAAGGGTGTTGACCTCATAGTTGTGGCATGTAATACAGCCTCAAGCGTGGCTTTAGGCTATCTTAAAAGAGAATTTATGAATATGCCCATTTTTGGAGTGGTGGAACCTGGTGTTAAAATGGCAGCAGAAATCTCCGAAGAAAAACACATTGGTATAATAGGAACCATTGCCACTATAAAAAGCCATGCCCACAAAAAGGCACTTGAGAATAGAGGCATCACCACTGTATTTGAAAAGGCCTGCCCGCTGTTTGTTCCTCTTGCTGAAGAAGGATTCACAGAAGGTAAAATACCTGAACTTATTGCAGAGCATTATCTCAGAGATATTAAAAACAGGGTGGATACTATCATTCTTGGTTGTACCCACTATCCCATTTTGATGAATGTCATAAGGAATGTAGTTGGTGAGGACATAAGACTTATAGACCCTGCAAAGGCTGTGGCAGACGAAGTATATGAGTTCCTTAAAAGCACAGACTCTCTTCCTGAAGAAGGTAGAGGTTCACTTGACCTGTATCTCACTGATATTCCACCACACTACCACTCGCTTCTAAACATCTTTCTGGGATTCACACCGGATACTATTGAAAAGGTGGACCTTAAGGAGATATCATCGTGCTAAAGAGGGTTCTGAAAAAGGCACTAATACTCTATATGGTTTTCATGTTACTCTTTGCCATCGTAATAGCACTACTTGAGGCAACCCTGCCACCAGCCTATCTCATAGAAAACTACACTCCTCCAAATGCCACTGAAATTCTGGACAGAAATGGTAAGAGACTCTATACCTATTTTCTGGAGATACGGGAAACAGCCTCACAGAAGGAAATCCCTTCTTTTGTAAAAAACGCTTTTGTTGCAGTTGAAGACAAGAGATTTTATAAACATCCCGGAATAGACCTTACAAGGGTAATAAAAGCCATTATCGTTGACATAATCACCATGAAGCCCCATCAGGGAGGCTCAACCATTACACAGCAACTTGCAAGAAATGTCTTTTTATCCTTCAAAAGGTCTATTATAAGAAAGGCAAGAGAAATGCTCCTCGCCCTGAAAATAGAGAGGTATTTTTCAAAGGATGAAATTCTGACCCTTTATCTCAACCAGATTTACTTCGGAGAGGGTATTTATGGCATCAAAACAGCTGCAAGGTATTTCTTTGACAAAGACCTGTCACAGTTAACGTTGAGAGAAGCTGCCACACTGGCGGCAATTGTTCGCTCACCTGTATTTTACTCCCCCACCCGTTACCCTGAAAGGAATCAGAAAAGGGCCAATCTGATTCTCCGTGTTATGTACGAGGAAGGTGTAATAACGCAGGAGGAGTATGAGGAAGCACTTCAGGAGAAGGTAATTGTTCATAAGCCTGAAAATATACGACAGAAAAATTTTGGGGGATATATCCTTGAAATGGTAAGAGACTACATAGTATCCAGATATGGGGAGGACTTTCTATTTAAGGGAGGCGGCAAGGTATATACCACAATAGACTTTAACCTTCAAAAAGTGGCAGAGAAGGTTCTTGACAGCATGCTTACAGAGATAGAGAAAGAACGAAAGATAGAACCAACAAGAGAGGAGTTCCTGAAAGATACTACAAAAAACAAAAAACCTCGCTATCTTCAGGGCGCACTTTTATCAATAAATCCTGAAGATGGGTCCATATTAGCACTGGTAGGCGGTAGAAGTTTCAAGGAGAGCCCATTTAACAGAATTATTCAGGCAAAGCGCCAGCCGGGCTCTGCTTTTAAACCTTTTGTTTATCTCACAGCCATAGACAACGGATTTTATCCCACTGACAAAATCATGGACATTCCAATAGTGCTCAAAGGACAGGGACCTGATGGTGAAGACTGGAAACCTGATAATTACGACCACAGGTATTTAGGTAGAATAACACTCAGAGATGCCCTTGCACTTTCCAGAAACCTCGCAACAGTAAATCTCATACTCAAAGTTGGCCCTGATGCAGTTGTAATGTATGCAAAACGAATGGGTATAAGGACGTATTTACCACCGTACCCATCAATTGCACTTGGCGGTATAGAGCTATCACCGATTGAACTTATTACAGCGTATGCTCCGTTCCAGAACGGAGGATACAGGGTAAGGCCCTACTTCATAAAGAAGATAGAGGACAGAAACGGAGTTGTGCTGGAAGAAGCAAAAACCGTTAAGGTAAAGGTTATTGATGAAGCCACATCATACATAATGAACTATATGTTGAGGTCGGTTGTAGACCATGGAACAGGCATTAATATTCGCAGGAAATTTAAGTTTGAACTACCGTGTGGAGGAAAAACAGGAACAACCAACGAGTACAGGGATAACTGGTTTATAGGTTTTACTCCCAATCTCCTTACTGGAGTGTGGGTTGGATTTGATTCTCTGAGAACCATATACAAAGGCGCCACAGGTGCTGGTACTGCCCTACCCATATGGGCAGTTTTTAATAAAACCATTTACGATTCAGCCTATGTACCACCTCCCGGTGACTTTCCTGTACCTGCCAACATTGTAATTGCAGATGTATGTCTGGAATCAGGTTTACTTGCAACAGAATACTGTCCTAAAACAGATGAGGTTCCTTTCAGAGAGGGTGATGAACCCACAATCTATTGTAATTTACATGGTCCCAGAGCGTCAAAGGGTACCTTCAGAGAATTGGAGCTTGAATTTATAAACAATAATCGCTGAGATGCTGCTTTTGTTGGCAATTTCACTCTTTTCAGGAAGTGTTTTTGCTGATATAAGAGGATACAGGCAGGGGCTGGGAACAGTTTCTGTTTTCCCTGACATAAAGATAACGGATTACAGTATCCAGGCAGGCCTGAGAAACTTTTATGGACTTCCTGGAACATATCTCTTTGGCATTTCATACAACAGACAACCTCTGTCCATACAGGCAACTTTTATGAATGTTGCATCTTATTACAGGACAGCCTGTTTGAGCTTTGCCATAAGAAAGGAGAGCAAAAATGGCCTTTCTGCAGGCACCGGATTTTCATTTATAAGGGAATTTATTCCATACACTGAAAACAGAATAGTTTTTGCTCTTTCAAGTGGAATAAAACCGTTTTCAACACTCAGCATTCACACAGGAGTTTATGGAGTTCCTGTAAGAACACGCATTCCCATTTTAATTATGGTTACCACCTTAGCGGGCAAAACAGGGATTCTATTAGAGGGAGAAAAGGGGCTTCCACTTAAACTACTCTTGTTTCAGAGATTTAACCTTACAGAACGAATAAGAACATATCTGAGTTTTTCCACATCACCGAATAAATTAAGCATAGGCATAACTATGCAGTACCACAACCTGTTATTTGAACCGTTTTCTGAAATACACGACATTTTAGGGCAATCTGGCGGCATAATTGTTGAATATGCATCATCCCAATCGTATAATTAAAGACCAAAAAAGGAGGATTTACATTTGAACAGTCTCAAATGGCGTGCGCTTATTACTCTTATAGTCATCTTAGCCGCTTTATGGAGTTTGTGGCCTACCTATAAATACTACACAATGCCGGAAGATGTAAAGAAGGTCATGCAGCCTGCAGAACTCAAGAAACTCCATAAAAAAGCACTGAACCTGGGCCTTGACCTTCAGGGTGGAATGTACCTTCTCCTTGAAGTGGACAAATCCAAATTGCCTGAGGCACAGTGGAAAGGAGCTGTGGACCGTGCCATTGAAATCATAAGAAATAGAATAGACCAGTGGGGTGTATTTGAACCATCCATTCAGAAGGTCGGCGCATTCAGAATACTCGTTCAGCTTCCTGGAGTAATGGATAGAGAGAGGGCCAAGGAACTTATTGGAAAAACAGCAATGCTGGAGTTCCACATTGTGGCAGACGACAAAATCGCAAACAGCATCGTGGAAAAAATTGACAAAGCCCTTCAGAGGGAAGAAGGAGATACCACATCCACCATAGGTCCATTTCTTTCACTCCTTGAAAATGCCGGAGGCGGCACTTTCTATGTGGATGAAAATGACTGGGCAAAGGTGGATTCAATCATCCATTCTGAAATTGCAAAAAAAATACTCGGCCAGAAGTACAAATTTTACTGGGGAAGGGTAAAGTACACAGAGGATGGAACAAAAATCAGACCACTTTATTTATTGTACGCTAAACCAGAGCTTACAGGTGCTGACCTTAAAACAGCAAGACACACAATCGGTTCTCCGGGCTCCCAGATTGCAGGACAGCCAATTGTGGAACTTATGTTTAACAGAAAAGGCGCAAGAAAGTTTTCTTATGTCACAGGTAAAAACATAAACAAACGTCTTGCCATTGTTCTTGATGGGATAGTTCAAACAGCACCTGTTATAAGGGAGAGAATTCAGGGTGGAAGTGCAATAATTGAGGGCATTCCCACAATTGATGAGGCCAAGGAAATTGCCGTTATATTAAAAGCAGGTGCCTTACCGGCACCAGTGAAAATCATTGAAGAGCGCTCAGTAGGGCCACTTCTTGGAAAAGATTCAATTCATAAAGGACTTACTGCACTGATTATAGGTTTCCTACTTGTGGTTCTCTTCATGATTTTCTACTACAACGTATCTGGACTTATAGCTGACGTGGCACTGTTGCTTAATCTATTATTCATTTTTGCCTTTCTGGTGGCATTCCACGCAACACTTACATTACCAGGACTCGCAGGTATCATACTTACAGTTGGTATGGCTGTGGACGCAAACGTGCTGATTTTTGAGAGAATAAGAGAAGAACTCAGGGCAGGAAAGAGTCCCAAAAACGCCATTGATGCAGGATACCACAGAGCTACAATAACGATTTTTGATGCCAATGCAACCACTATTATAGCAGCGCTTGTTCTTCTAAAATTTGGTACAGGACCAATAAGAGGCTTTGGTACAACATTGACCATCGGTATCATCGTAAGTTTCTTTACTGCAGTATTCGTCACCAAAATCATCTTTGACTACCTATACAAAGTGAAAAATATCAAAACATTGAGAATTTAGGAGGCAGACAATGATTACTTTCTTTAAAAACCCACAGTATGACTTTGTTGGAAAGAGGAAAATTGCCTTTGGCATATCACTTTTCTTTATAATTTTAGGCATAATTAGCATCATAGCCCACGGCGGACTTAAATACGGAGTGGATTTTACAGGCGGCAATCTCGTTCAGATTAAATTTGAAAAGCCCTATGACGTTGGCAAACTGAGAAACATTCTTTTAAATGATGCCAATCTTAAAAGCGTTGAAATTCAGACATTTGGAGACCCATCAACCTTTCTTCTCAGGTATAAAGAAACATATGACGCAGATGAACTTGCCAGACTGATTTCAAAAAAGACGGGCCTTAAGGTTACTGTTGAAAGAAACGAAACCGTTGGGCCGAGAGTGGGTAAGGAACTTCAGATTAAAGCAGCAGAAGCCCTGATTATAGGGCTATTCCTCATGCTTATCTATATCTGGATAAGATTCGATTTTGCATTTGGGGTAGGGTCAGTTATAGCGCTCTTCCATGACGTATTTATCACAGTAGGACTTCTGTCTCTTATGAATAGAGAATTCACCATACAGATTGTCGCAGCACTTTTAACCATTGTGGGTTATTCCATAAATGACTCCATTGTGGTTTCAGATAGAATAAGAGAGGAACTCAGAAAATACTCTCAGGGAGTGTCTGTTAAAAAGATGATTGACATATTCAACACATCAATCAATGCCACTCTGTCCAGAACAGTTATCACATCACTCACCACCCTTATAGTCTTGATTTCAATACTCCTATTTGGAGGGCCTGTAATATTTGACTTTGCACTGGCACTTACAATAGGTATTGTTGTTGGTACCTACTCATCAATATTTGTTGTGGCATCACTGGTAATAGAATGGAGATTGAGAAAAACAAGGAAAGAGCAAACAGCAAAGTCTTGAAATTCGGTATAACAGGAAATCCCAAAAAGCCCAGGATAGACAGAGTCCTGGGCTTGCTTTTTGACATAATTGGTAAAGACCAAATACTGCTTGACAGCAACCTGAAGGACTTTGTTAAGGACGCAAACTTTGTGGAAGAACAGCATCTATCTCACCATGCTGATGTAATCATTGCACTTGGTGGAGATGGAACACTTCTGAGAGCAGCCCGCTTTGCCAATAACACGCCTCTACTTGGAATAAACCTTGGCGGTATGGGATTTCTCACCCAGATAGGTCCCGAAGACATAGAGAACGCTATAACCATGCTCAGGGAGGGTAATTACACTATAAGCAATAGATTCACCCTAAAAATAGAAAAGGGCCATTTCAAATACAATGCCCTCAACGATATCACCATGAGAGTAAAGGACCCATGGAGAATGATTGAAATAAGCATATGCGTTGATAACGTCCTTCTATCCAAATTCAAGGCTGACGGTATTATCGTATCCACGCCAACAGGCTCAACTGCTTATAATCTTTCAGCAGGTGGTCCAATAGCACATCCTGAAGAAAAGCTTATGATTCTCACCCCCATCTGTGCGCACAAACTTACATTAAGACCCATTGTCCTTCCTCACTGGATGAAGGTTAAAATCAAAGGTGAAACCAAGGGTGAGAAGGTTACCATTTCTGTTGATGGACAGGTAAACATTGATGCTGAATCTGGCGAAGTTTTTATTGTTGAAGGCTCAAAAAAAGCGGTTAAACTCATTGAATTTGAGGATTATACAAGATTCTTCAGACTTATAAGCAAAAAGCTCTCCTGGGGATGAGGCTATCAGAATTATATTTCAAAAACTACCTCCTTCTGGGTAGCGGAAGAATTGTTTTCAGGGAAGGCTTTAACGCTATCACAGGTGAAACAGGTGCTGGAAAATCCATGTTGCTTGGTATAATCAACCTCCTGACTGGCGGTAAGGTATCATGGGAAAGCTTCCATTCCTCCTCCCGTGATGTGGAAATAAGCGGTGTATTTATAAAAGACAATGAAGAGCTGATAGTTAAGAGAATTATAATGCCATCCAAAAAAAGGAGCAGATTCCTTTTGAATGATTCACCTGTAACCCTGAAGACCGTAGTTAAAGAGATAGGGTCCTTTATAGAAATCTCTTCTCAACACGAACAATCCTCACTTTTAAAAGAGGAAACACACATAGACTATTATGATACTCTCGCTGATATAATGGATGAAAGGAAAGAATACGAGAGCCTCTATTACAGATACATCCAGCTGAAAAAAAGACTGGAAAATAAACAGAAAATACTCCACGAAATAGCTGAAAAAAGAGAATATTTAAGATTCAAACTGAAAGAGCTACAGGCCCTTAATACCTATCCGGGAGAGGAAACTGAACTTGAAGAGCTAATCTTTAGACTTGAAAATATTGAGAGTTTAAGACAGGCCTTTGAAGACGGTATAATAACTTTCTATGAATCACAGGAGAGTGTGTACGAGAAAGTATCACTGTTTTTAAGAAGATATCAGGAGGTGCTTCAGAAAGACAGGGAAGGAAGTAAGGTATTGCCTCTAATAGAGAATATTCTTATACTCTCAGAGGAGATCTTTAATAAGCTTCAGGAACTGGCAGATTTACTTGAAATTGACCCTGAAGAGCTGGAAAATAAGAGGAAAAGACTTTTCCATCTCAGGGAAGTAATGGCTAAATATGGATTTTCAGGTACTTCCGAGATACTTGAAGAAATACAGAACCTTAGAACTAAAATTTCAGGCTTAAGTGGAAAAGAAAATGAACTTGAAGAGCTAAAAACTGAACTAAAAGAACAACTCAGGATTCTTGAAGCAAAAGCCGACTCACTCAGCAACAAAAGACAGGCTGTAAAAGAAGATATAGAGAGGAAAATTACAGATGAATTAAAGAGACTCGGTTTTCCCAGAGTAACTTTCAGTATTGATATTAAACCAGCCAGACTCTCAGAAAAGGGTAAAGACCTTGTAGAATTTAAAATCTCTACCACAGGCAAAGGTTTATCATCCTTAAAATCCGTTGCGTCAGGAGGAGAACTATCCCGTATTCTGCTTGCTTTCAAAGCCCTATCAGCCCAAAACCAGCCAGAGAAACTCTTACTCTTTGATGAGATAGATACTGGTATAGGAGGAAAAACTGCACGGGTGGTTGGTAACAGGTTGAAAAACCTCTCACAATACAGTCAGGTAATTGCCATTACCCATCTTCCACAAATTGCTTCACTCGCCGACGCTCACTTTATTGCTGAACGAAAGGACGATGGGAAAACCACCATAACAATTCGTGAACTTTCAAAAGACGAACGCATTATTGAAATTGCACGCATGTTATCCGGTGACAGGATAACAGAAAGTGCCATAAATCATGCAAAAACATTGATGGAGGGAAAAGATAATGGATGATATAATAAAGAGAGTTATTGAGGCAATACTTGAGAAAAAAGGAGATGACGTTGTATTGCTTGATTTCAGAGACATGGAAAAACACTTTGTGGACTATTTTATCATAGCCACCTGTGAGAATTTTGACCATATGGAAGCAGTTTCCCAGAATATACAGGAAAAACTTGACGAAATGAAGATTTTGCCCCATCATATAGAAAGTAAAAGAGGTGGAAAATGGTTTTTAATGGACTTTGGTTATTTTCTCGTCCACCTCTTTACACGGGAAGGTAGAGAGTATTATTCTCTGGAAACCCTCTGGGGTGGTGCAAAAAGGAGAGAATTTAAAGATGGAACAGATACCTGAAAATCTGAAGCATTACCTTGAAAATATTGTAAAAGACACTTTAAAATCAACCTTTAACGTTGAGACAGAGGTTGTGTTTGAAGAAACTTCAAAGCCAGAGTACGGGGATTATTCTTCCAATTTCCTTTTCAGACTTAAAAAAGGACTTTCTGAGCCCATTCAGACTGTAGGCGATATTATAACTCTTGAGGTTATGAAAAAACTTCAGCATATAGCAGATGAGGTAAGTACACAAACGGGTTTTCTAAACATCAAACTCTCCAATAAGACCCTTCATAATGTACTGCGCAGAATAAATAATAATCCCGAAGAATATGGTAAGGTTGATACAGGACATGGAGAATACATAAATCTGGAATTCGTATCAGCTAATCCAACAGGACCTTTAAACGTGGTAAGTGCACGCGCTGCCTCTGTGGGAGATTCACTAAAAAGGATTATGAACTTTGCAGGCTACCGGGTGGAAAGCGAGTTTTACTCCAATAATGCAGGTAGACAGGTGGAGAATCTTGTGGCATCAGTCAAATGGTGGATAAATAAAATAAAAGGTATTGAAGAACCTTTTCCTTTAGAAGGGTATAGAGGAGAATACCTGAAAGACATAGCAGAAAAGATAATAGAGAAAAAAATCCCAGAAGACAAATTGGCAGAGTTTGTAACCGATACCATTTTAAATGACCAACTTGAAACTTTACGTGAATTTGATGTAGAGTACGACCATGTCACAAAGGAAACTTTCATAAGAGAAAGCAAATATCCAGGTCTTGTTCTGAGGATTTTAAAAGAGGAAAAATTTCTGTTCTTTGAAGACGGAGCAACCTTTTTCAGAGCAACAGACTTTGGAGATACAGAGCCAAGAGTTATAATACGGCGTGACGGAACAGGCACATATTTTTTCTATGACCTTGCCTATCACCTCTACAAACTGCAACGTGGATATGACCGTCTGATAAACATACTTGGACCCGACCATCACGGATACATCAAAAGAATGGAAGCGGGCTTAACTGCTCTCGGCTATCCTAAAAAGATTAAAATAATGATAGTGCAACAGGTAAGCCTTTTGAAGAATGGCGAAAAAATCAAGATGTCAAAGCGAAGAGGTGAGTTTTACACCCTTAAAGAGCTTCTCCGTGAAGTGGGCAAGGATGCAGCACGTTTCTTCTTCCTCATGAGAACAAAGGATGCCCATCTTGACTTTGACATAGACCTTGCCCGAAAAATAGGGAAAGAAAACCCTGTTTACTACGTGCAATACATGCATGCCAGAAGCCATTCCCTTTTAAAACACGGGGAAGAGAATTCACTCTACCCCAAGGATTCAAATTTAAGACTCCTTCAGCTTCCTGAAGAGCGCCTTATTATGAGAAAACTCATGTTTTTCCCTGATACCGTGGAAAGGGCTGCTTTGAGAATGGAACCCCATGAAATTGTAAGATACCTCTTACAGTTAGCAGACATATTCCACAACTACTACCAGAAAAACCGAATAGTTAATAAGGAAAAACCAGAACTTTCAGGGGCAAGACTGTACCTTGTTCTTGCTGTCAAAAACGTTGTAAAAAGGGCACTATCCCTTATAGGGGTAGATGCACCAGTAAAGATGTGAAAATGAGTGATACAAAATTGAGACCATTTAAAATAACGAGAAATTTCATGCAAAACGCTGAGGGGTCCTGTCTCGTGGAAATGGGGAACACAAAAGTGATATGTTCTGCAAGTGTGAGCGAGCAGGTCCCTCACTGGATGAAAAATGCAGGAATGGGATGGATAACAGCAGAGTATGCGATGCTACCGCGTTCTACACACGAAAGAAAACCCAGAGAATCAAGGCTTGGAAGACTTGACTCAAGGTCTGTTGAGATTTCAAGGATTATAGGACGTGCACTGAGAGGTGTGGTGGACTTAAGAAAACTTGAAGGATTTACCATAGTTATTGACTGCGACGTGCTTCAGGCAGATGGTGGTACAAGAACCGCATCAATCAACGGTGGATTTTCAGCCCTCTATGACGCTGTAACCTTTTTACTTGAAAAAAATCTTATAAAGGAGAATCCCATAAAAGAGTTCATAGGCGCAGTCTCTGTTGGAAAAGTGGGTAGAAAATACGTGGTTGACCTGTCCTATGAAGAAGACTCCCGGGCAGAAGTGGATTTAAATATTACCATGACAGAGTCAGGGAAAATTATTGATATACAGGGCACGGGAGAAAGAAGTGGATTTACAAGAGAGGAACTCAATGATATGCTTGACCTTGCTGAAAAGGCCATAATGGAAATAATAAACTATCAGAAGAAAAACCTTCTCGGTGACCATTTGAACAGAATCCTGAAAAAATAAGAAAAAAGGAGGAAATTTATCATGAAGATATTTATAGACACTGCCAATCTTGATGATATAAGGGAAATCGCGGAATGGGGAATTTTAGAGGGCGCAACCACAAACCCATCTTTGCTTGCAAAAGAGGGAAAAGACCCACAAAAAGTGCTTAAAGAAATATGCGAACTTGTAAACGGACCTGTATCAGCAGAGGTTGTGTCCCTGAAAGCAGATGGCATGGTAAAAGAGGCACGTGAACTTGCCAAAATACATGAAAACATCGTCATAAAAATACCCTTTACCGTTGAAGGGTTAAAGGCTGTGAAAGCCCTTAAAGAAGAAGGCATAAGAACCAACGTAACTCTCGTTTTCACACCCATACAGGCCTTACTTGCAGCAAAGGCAGGTGCGAGTTTTGTATCTCCATTTGTTGGAAGGCTTGATGATATTCAATCAAGAGGCATGGAAATGGTTGAGGACATTGTAACAATATTTGAGAACTACGACCTTGATACAGAGATTATAGTGGCATCAATAAGACATCCCATGCATGTTCTTGAGGCGGCACTTATGGGCGCACACATTGCAACAATTCCCCCAAAGGTAATCCGTCAGATGGTGAAACACCCTCTAACCGACATAGGAATAGAACGTTTTCTTGAAGACTGGAAGAAGTTGAAAAAAGATTGATGAAATCCACCACCTTCCTTATTTTAGCAGCCCTATCTCTTTTAGTCACCGGATGCGGTCACAAAAAAGAAACCACATCCACACCTTTTACCGATACTTTATTCGCAAAGGAAGCAGATTTATCCACTTCAAGACGCACAGCCATTGTAAAGGCAACAGAGAAGGTAAGTCCTGCTGTTGTTTCAATAACATCACAGAGTACCCAGATAGTTGCCGAATCACCCTTCTTCAATGACCCATTCTTTGATTTCTGGAGAGGCTTCTTCCCACCATCATACAGAAAGGAGAAAATAAAATCTCTCGGCTCAGGCGTGATTGTATCACCTGATGGCTATGTTATTACCAACGAACACGTTATAAACGGAGGAGATGACATAACAGTTACACTTTCAGACGGAAGGGAATTTAAGGCAAAACTCATCGGACAAGACAAAAGACTTGACCTTGCTCTCTTAAAAATAAAAGGAGATAGCCTTCCTTTCGCCAGATTCTTTAATTCTGATAGCCTCTACATTGGAGAATGGGCAATTGCCATTGGCAATCCATTTGGTTTTTTACTTGAAGACCTTACACCCACAGTAACAGCAGGAGTTATATCCGCTCTACACAGAACCATACGAGGAGAAAACGAAGACCACGTATACAGGGATATGATTCAAACAGATGCATCAATTAATCCCGGTAATTCTGGTGGACCACTCGTAAACGCACTTGGTCTGGTGGTGGGCATAAACACCTTTATTATATCCAAATCAGGTGGCAATGAGGGGATTGGTTTTGCAATTCCATCAAATACTGTACTTAAGGCAATCAAGGAATTTAAAAAGTATGGTAAGATACGGCGTGCCTTCTGGGGATTCTCTGCTCAAAACCTTACACCTTCACTAAGAAAGGCACTGTCTTATAGAAAAACAGGTGGCATTCTGGTAAACAGTGTCTTTTATAAAAACACAGGACTGAAAGAGGGCGATATAATAACAAAAATCAACGGAAGAAGAATTTTTAACACAGGAGACCTTGAGGATATAACCTACGCCCTTGTACCCGGAGAAATTCTCAAGATAAACTATATAAGAAATGGAAAAACAGGAAAAGCGGTTATAAAAGCGAAGGAAATCCAGTTCAGCGAAACAGAAATAGAAAAACTGAGTATAAAAACCACCGTGCTTACTCCAGAACTTGCGGCGTTCTTGAAAATACCGTACACAAAAGGCATCCTGATAACAGAGGTTTCGCCCAATGGTTATGGCGCTCGCTTCGGCCTTGCAAGATATGATGTTATTTACAGAATAAACAATATGGACATTAAATCACCTGAGCAACTCAACAGAGAGCTGAAAAAACGTGGAAGGAAGATACTCTTTATAAGCCGTGGTGGAGAAAAATTCACCCTGAGTTTTGTGGTGTACTGATATGGATAGAGAAACAAAGGTTGGACTAACTGTAATAGCACTTCTTTCTATTCTGATATTTGGATACCTCTGGCTTACCAATTTCAAAATAAGGCAGAGGAGGCATTATTATTTCATAAAATTCAAGGAGGTTGGCTGGGTTAAAAAGGGTGACCCCGTTACAATTCTGGGCGTGCCTAACGGAAAAGTAGAGGATGTAAAGCTGTATCCAGACAGCGTAATAGTCAAAATATCCGTAAACGGCATGAAGCTCACAGAAGGTAGTATAGCCTACATAGAATCACAGGGTATTATTGGACAGATGAGAATATCTCTAAAACTGGGAAAAGGAAAACCCCTTAAAGAAAAAAGCGTAATACCGGGTATTAAAAGAAAGGACCTTGCCGATATAATAGCCTTTTTAGGAGACGCTTCAGACAGCATAATGGATATTATTCATAACCTGAATGTTGCCACAAAGAAAATGGACACAGCACTTTCTGCCATGAGAATTGACGTAAGTAATTTCCTTAAAAGAACAGATGCGCATTTTGACACGCTTGTTGCTCTTCTTTCAGCTGAAAAGGTCAATCTTGATTCAACCCATACAATGTTCAATAAACTCCTCGCTGACTACGATACAGTCGCCATACTTTTAAAGCTAAGTAAAGGTAGCCTTATAAAGTTCATCCAGGAAGATTCACTCTATAGACACATGGACTCAACAGCAAAAGCCATAAACAGCCTTATAGAGGATATAAAGAAAAATCCGGATAAATACCTCAAAATTTCCATTTTCTAATGGGCAAAACAAAGACCCTTTTCGTATGCAGTGAATGCGGTTATGAAAGCCCAAGATGGTTAGGAAAATGCCCATCCTGCGGAGCATGGAATTCCTTTAGAGAGGTAAAAGTACAGAAGGAGAGGCTATGGATAGAGCACGATACAGAAGAGGTCTCACCCACTTTTTTAAAAGATATTGAAAAAACAAAAAAAGACAGGTTACCCACGAAAATAGATGAACTTGACAGGGTACTTGGAGGTGGTATTGTAAGGTCGTCATATATTCTCCTTGCAGGAGAACCAGGAATAGGAAAATCCACACTGATTCTTCAAATAGCTTTCAAATTTGCAGAGAAGGGTAAAGTTCTCTATGTGTCAGGTGAGGAATCCCCACAACAGCTTAAGGAACGTGCAGAGAGAATAGGTAAAATCCCACAAAATATCCTGATACTCTCCGCACCATCTCTTGAGATAATCTTAAGTGTTGCAGGGGAAGAAAAACCAGATTTCATTATAATTGATTCCATTCAGACACTCTATTCTGAAAAACTTGAGCAACCACCATCAAGTGTTGTTCAGATAAGAGAATGTGGGGCTAAACTTCTGCGTTTTACCAAAAAAACAGGAATAACCACCTTCATAATCGGTCACATAACAAAGGTGGGCGATATTGCTGGACCCAAAATACTTGAACATATGGTGGATGTTGTGCTTCTTCTTGAGGGAGACAAAAATACGGGATTCAGAATACTGAGGGCGCAGAAAAACAGGTTTGGACCAACTGACGAAGTAGGTCTTTTTGAAATGACCGCCAATGGTCTTGTTCCTGTAAAGCCACATACACTCGTTGAACTCCACAAAAACAGCCTTCCCGTGGGAAGCGCTATATGTCCGGTTCTTGAAGGCAGCAGAGTATTTTTAGTGGAAATACAGGCACTTTTAACACAGACACCCTTTTCCATGCCCATAAGAAATGTAAGTGGATACGATATAAAGAGGCTACAGATACTTTTAGCCATTATTGAAAACAATCTCTCAGTGCATTTAAGAGGCATGGACACCTTTATAAACATAACAGGTGGGTTCAAAATAAAGGACACATCCACAGACCTTGCGGTAATAGGAGCAATCCTTTCTTCCTTCAGAAAAAAACAACCCTTTTCAGGAATTGCCCTTGTAGGAGAGGTAGGACTCACAGGAGAAATAAGAAAGGTCAGAAAGATTGAAAAAAGGGTTGAAGAACTCAGAAGATTTGGGTTCAAAGGCGTAATTATCCCAAAAATAGACGTAAAAGAGATAAAAACAGATGGTATAGAACTCTACCCTGTTAAAAACATCAAGGAGGTATACGAACAATGGTTTTAACAAACATTGTAAAAGCATTATTTCTGGCAGTATTTGTACTCGCCTCATTTGAATTTGCAAGGTATTACAGAAAACCCATTCTGCCTTACGTTGGAATTGCCATACTTTTGAGTGCACTTGCCTTTGTCACAGAAAGCCTCATAAAAAAGAAAAAACTTAAAGACCTGCTCATAGCATTCCTCGGTATCACAATAGGCCTCACAATAGGTGTAATCGTCGGCATACTCCTATCACTCATTCCCATTTTAAAACCTGTTATTCCACTCATTTACATAGCCTCAATCCTCTTCTTCAGTTATATCTCCTTTGTTATCATACTCTCCAAAAAAGACGAACTCTTTGAGGACCTGTCTGCAGGTTACAGAAAAAAAGAAACAACACACAAAAAACAGCACAGTTACACAAGACAGGTTCCTCTAAAAGTCGTTGACACAAGCGCCATAATAGACGGTAGAATACTTGAGGTGGCAAAAACAGGTTTTCTTGAGGGAACCCTTGTTATACCAAAATTCGTTTTAAGAGAACTCCAGAACATAGCAGACTCAAAGGACCACGATAGAAGAATAAAAGGAAGGCATGGACTTGAAATAGTAAAAGCCTTAAAGGAATTAAAACACCCAGAGGTGTGGTTTGTTGACGACGACTACTCCCATATAAAAGAGGTGGATTCAAAACTAATAGAACTTGCAAAGAGAAAGCATGCAAAACTCATTACAACAGATTACAACCTTCAGGAACTTGCAGAGATTAGAGGCGTACAGGTGCTCAATATAAATCAACTGGCACTGAGCATCAAGCCACCACTTCAGGCAGGAGACCAGATAAAAATAAAGATAGTACGGGAAGGCAAGGAAAAAGGACAGGGAATAGGCTACCTAATAGATGGCACAATGGTTGTAATAGACGATGCAGCAGATTTTATTGGAAGGGAAGTAGAATGCACCGTGCACTCCATTATACAGCAGGATACAGGAAGGATTGTCTTTGCCCGACTTAAAGGGAGGGAAAAATGAGGTTTTACATAGCAAATGAAGATGAGATCAAATCAGGAAAAACAACGGACATCTATTTTATAAGAACCGAGGAGATACTCAGGAAGAAAAACATAAACAAACATGTCATTGCAGAGTTTACAGTGCAATCACTTCCCAGAGACTACGATTTTGCCGTTTTTTCAGGGCTCTATGAGGCACTGAATCTTCTTGAGGGTCTTGATATAAACGTTTATGCCCTGCCTGAAGGCACAATTTTTAAAAACATCTCACATAACGGAGTACCCGTACCCGTAATGTACATAGAGGGAAACTACATAGAGTTCGCAAAATACGAAACCCCTGCACTTGGCCTTCTATGTCAGGCATCAGGCATTGCCACAAAGTCCGCACGCATTAAAAGGGAGGCAGGAGAATACGTGGTGCTGTCCTTTGGCATAAGAAGAATGCACCCTGTGCTCGCACCTTTTATAGACAGGAACGCATACATAGGAGGATGCGACGGAGTTTCAAGTATAAAAGGGGCAGAAGTTTTGAACCTTGAGCCAAAGGGGACAATGCCTCATGCCCTTATGCTTGTAATGGGAGAAAAAGAGGCATGGCTTTCATACGATGAGGTGCTTTCGGAAAAAATCCCCAGAATTGCACTTATTGACACCTTCTGCGATGAAAAAACAACAGCACTGAAGGCAACGGAAACTTTCAAAAAACTGGACGCAGTTAGGCTTGACACCCCCGGTTCAAGGAGGGGAAACTTTGCAAAAATAGTAAAAGAACTTCGCTGGGAACTTGACATAAGGGGCTTTAAAAACGTAGGAATCATAGTATCAGGTGGCCTTGATGAAAAAAGCGTAAAAGAACTAAAAGATGCTGGTGCAACAGGGTTTGGAGTGGGAACCTCAATATCCAATGCACCAACAATAGACTATGCCATGGATATTGTGGAGATAGAGAAAAAGCCCATTGCAAAGAGAGGTAAATTCTCAGGAAGAAAAGAGGTTTACAGGTGCAAACACTGCGGCGAGTATTTCGTCCTGCCTTATGGCGAAAAAATGGAAAAATGCCCTGTCTGCGGAAAAGATACAGAAAAGATGCTACACAAGGTCATGGAAAATGGGAAAAAACTTGATTACTTTGAAGACAGAACAGATGAGATTAGGGAGTACGTACTCAAGCAGTTAAAAATCTACCAGAAAAGGGAAGATTGATATGGAATATCAGGACTTTCCAAGGGTTGCAGACTATATGAGAAAAATTCCTCCAGTGTATCCCTCAAGCACATTAAAGGATGTTGCAAAACACATGGAAAAGAATAAAACGCCCATTGTTGCAGTAGTGGATGAAAATAATATTATATTAGGCGCCATTGACATAACATTGCTTACAAGACCCTTTATACCCGATTTCATAGACTTTATTGAGGATTTCAGCTTTGTAAGCAACTTTGGAGCCCTTGAACATAAAATTTTTTCAGGGGAAATGTACCCGTTATTTCTGGCAATGGACATTATGCAGAAAAACTATCCCCACATAGAGGAAAACGATTCAGTGGCAAAGGCTCTGTTTTCAATATACAGGAGCAAAATAACCGGACTCATAGTCCAGAAAGACCGCTATTACAGGGGCATTATTTCAAGATTTGACCTTTTAAAATTCCTCTATGACACTGACGGTTAGTTTTATCCTCATAGCCTATGTACTTATAGCCCTTGAGAGGTGGCACAGAACAACGGTCGTGTTCTTCTTCGCCTCTTTAGCCGTTGTAATAGGTCTTGTAACACCACACGAAGCATGGGAAGCCATTGACTACAATACCCTCGGCCTTCTTCTTGGAATGATGATAATCGTCAATATAATGAAACAGACCGGAATTTTTCGCTACATGGCACTTCAATCAGTAAAACTCTCACGGGGCAATACATTCAAACTGTTTTTTATGATAACAGCCATAACATGGCTGGCATCTGCCTTTTTAGACAATGTAACCACCGTGATGCTCATAACACCCATATCCTTATTTATTGCTGAGATGATTGGCATATCTCCATATCCATTCTTCATGGGTGAAATTATAGCATCAAACATGGGTGGCACTGCAACATTGATAGGAGACCCCCCAAATATCATGATAGGAAGCGCAGCAGGTTTATCATTTTTTGATTTCATCACTCACCTTACTCCCGTTGCAATTGCAGTATACATAACATTCGTTTTTTACTTCAGACTATCTGAAGCAAAGAAATTTGGCCTTATGGGAAGGTTTAATTTAGAAAGATTGAGTATCAGGCCAGAGAAGGCCATAAAGGACGTAAAACTCTTAAAGAAAACCCTCTTTGTATTTGCACTTGTCCTGATTGGATTTATGTTTCACCATATAGCCCACCTCTTACCATCAGTTGTAGCCCTCATGGGAGCTGCACTTCTCCTTTTGATTACAAAACACAACCCCGAGGAGGCATTAAAAGAAGTTGAATGGGCAACCCTCGTATTTCTCACAGGGTTCTTCATTTTAGTGGGAGGGCTTGAAAAGTATGGCGTTATAGAGCACATTGCCCGTCAACTTGTAACCATAACAGGTAATGTAGAACTCCTCGCCATAGTGATACTCATAACATCTGCAATAGTCTCCTCTATCCTTGACAATATACCCTTTGTGGCAGCAATGATACCCGTTATAGCCTCCATAAACTCCACACTGGGAGTACATACCAACACCCTGTGGTGGGCACTGGCACTCGGCAGCTGTCTTGGTGGGAACGGCACCATAGTGGGAGCATCAGCAAACATAGTGGTAGCAGGCATATCCGAACACTCAAACTCGCCTCTTACATTCAAAAACTATCTACGATACGGCATACCAGCAACCATTATCTCAATCACAATATCAGCCATTTACATCCTCCTTTTCCTGTAATTTTATGCACAGTATAACTTTGCAATGCCAGTTCATACCCATATAATTTAAAAAGTGCAGGATACAACACTCCTTTACACAGACGACCTTACACAGGTAAAAAACAGAAGGTACCTCAAGAAACTCACAGAAGAAATAATACCCGTTATCATCAATTCAATTTCGGTTTACACCGTTGCAGTGGTTGACCTTGACCACTTCAAGGAGGTAAACGACACATACGGGCATTTAAAAGGCGACATGGTGATAAAAGACTTTGCAGCATTTCTAAAAGAAAACCTGAGAAAAGACGACCATCTCATAAGATACGGCGGTGATGAGTTTGTGGTGTTCCAGCCGGGGCTTGAAAAGAAAATTTCAAGGACAATATGGCAGAGAATCATCAACAAACTCAATGAATCACAACTTGCAGGCATCAAAATAGGCATGAGCGTTGGCATTGCAAGTTATCCAGAGGATGGAAAAGACTTTGAAACCCTGTTTAAAGAAGCAGACTCACGCCTCTACATGGCAAAGCGAAGCGGAAGGGGAAGAATAGGTGAAAAAGAAACCTTAAAACTCAACTTTGAAACCTATGAATTTGTAAACAGGGAAAAAGAAAAAGAGAAAATAAGAGAGGGAATAGAACAGAATGCCATAATATACATAAAAGGGCCTGTGGGCATAGGGAAAACAAGGCTTGTAAGGGAAGTATTGAGCACCGTAAAAGAAAAAGAAATTCTGTGGAGCACATGCCTTCCATTCAACTACCATATACCATACTATCCAATAAGAACTCTTATAAACTACAAACTCAAAAGGCGCTCTCCGGGTTTTCTCAACGAAATACCACTTCCCTACAGGGTTGAAGTGGGTAAAATCGTTCCACAGATAATAGAAGGCCTGAAAAAAGAAGACATAAAAGGTGTGGGCGAGATGCTTGACAGGTACAGGCTATTTGAAGGTATAAACAGAATAATATGTCATGGCAAATCCCCAAAAATCATAGTAATAGACGATGTTCAGTGGATAGACGAAAACAGCATTCTATACCTCAAATTCCTCCTTGCCAACCGTAAAAAACCACTATCCTTTGTATTCACATCAAGGATAGAAGAAAAAAGCCCGAAAGCAGAGGAGTTCTTACAGCAGGCAAGCAGAGACCACAGGGTCGTTTCAATAGAATTAGGGCCCTTAAAAAAAGAACATCAGAGAAAAATGCTTTTTTCCATAATGGGCAATGTAAACGAAAAACTCCTTGATTATGTAGCAAAACTAAGCGGTGGAAACCCATTTTTTACAGAGGAACTGATAAAAGAGCTCCATCAGAGCGGTTACATACATTCAGAAGGCTCAAAATGGGCATTCAAAGAGCCAGAGAAAGATGTCATACCAAAATCCATAGAAGATGTCGTAAAAAGAAAACTCAACGAATTGGGGGACGATGCAAGAGAAATATTAGCACTGTCAAGCGTACTTGGCAGAATTGACATAGAGTTCCTGAAAGAGACAACAGATTACAATGAAGGCCACATAATAGGGCTTCTGGAAGATGCTTTAAAAAAACGCATTCTCAAAGAAAAAGACGATGATGTTGAGTTTCAGGACGAACTCACAAGGGATATAATCTACACAAACTATATAGGCAAAATAAAGAGAAGGTATTATCACAGAAAAACAGCCCTTTACCTTGAAAAATCTTACAAAGATAACCTCAAAGAAGTATGCGAAGAACTCGCCTTTCACTTCAAAAAAGCAAACAACACGGAAAAATACATAAAATACACGATAATGGCCGCAGACAAGGCATTTTCCGTATATGCAAACCACGAGGCAATAACCTACTATACAGAGGCACTGAGGGCAGTAGAAAGCACACATTACTCGGATAAAATAAAAGACACAATTAGCATCCTGAAAAAGAGGGCACGTGTGCTTGGACTTGTGGGCAGGTTTGAAGAATCATTAAAAGACCTGAGCAAAGCACTGGAACTTGCGGAGCAAGAGGACAACAAAAAGGAAATGGCAAAAATTTATGAAATGATGAGTGAGATTTACACCTCAATGGGAGACTATCATAAAGAACTTAAAACAGCGGAAAAAGCACACAAACTATACAGAGAAGTGAACTCAAAAGAAGGCATTGCCACTTCCTTAAATCTCATAGGGATTGCCTATTTCAACATGGCAGAATACGAAAAAGCCTTAAAACTCTTCAAAGAGTTTTTCAAATACCAGACAGAGGCAGAGGAAGAAAATCCCGGCCTTGCAGCATCCATTTACAACAACATCGGCGTAATATACAACGAAGTTTACTTTGACTTTGAAAAGGCAGAGGAATATTTCCTGAAATCTCTTGCTATCCGAAAGAAAATCAATGACCTTGAAGGTGTAAGTTCAACCCTTAACAACCTCGGCTTTCTATACGACAACCTGAGAGATTACGAAACATCCCTGAAGTACTACACAGAATCCCTCAATCTATCAAGGAAAATAGGGGACATAGAGGGCGAGGCAATAGCACTTTTAAATATCGGAGTATCTTACGGAGAACAGGAAGACCTTGAAAGGGCAATGGAGTTTTACAATACGGCTCTGAACATTGCCCGAAAAATAAAGAGTATCTCAATAGAGAACTTCACTCTGAACAATATAGGCGTTCTATTGAAACAACTTGGAAAGTATGACGAAAGTCTGAAAACAATGCACAAAACGCTCCAGATATCCGAAAATATTAACGACAGAAAGGGCATAGTATCGGCACTCAGAACAATAGGCGACATATACCTTGAAAAAGGCGAATTTGAAAGGGCATTACAGTACTTTAATAGAGCGCTGAACATACTCAAAGAGGTGGATGACAGGGAAAACCGTGCAGGCATTCTGTTCTCACTGACAGAGTTATATATGGAAAAAGGCGATATGGAAAAAGCAAAAGACACATTAAAGAAACTCAAACACACGGTAAGCGAACTTGGAATTGAAGAACACGAAAAAGAACTAATACTAACTGAAACAGACTTACTGATAAAAGACCACAACAACTTAAACACAGAGCAACTTTTGAAAAAACTCATAAAACTCAAAACAAAAAACAAAACGAGAACAGCCCGAAAATACCTCCTTTTAGCAAAGCTCCATGCAATTTCAGAGAATAAAGAAAACACCCTTAATTTTATAGAAAAATCCGTAAAAGAGGCAGTAGCCACAAAACTCCCCGTATTCAGGGCAAAAATATTTTACGAGGCAGGAAAAATATTAAAAACCATTGACAGAGAAAAAGCTAATACCCTCTTAGAAGAGGCGCTTAAAACCTTCAGAGAACACAATATCCCCTACCGGGCAGAAAAAACAGAGAAAGAACTAAACCCTTAATATCCTCTTAAGATAAGGCCCAAGTCCATAGATGAGGAACATTATATAAAACACCTGCAAAACAGGCTTAAATGCAAGGGCAAACACCACAAGAGGGCTGAACATGGTTGCCGCAACACTCAAAGATATTGCCTGTGAGCTTGCCGTAGCACCCAGAATAAGAACCATACCCTCCTCGTAACTAAGTCCAAGCACCTTTGCCGCAAGGACAGAAAGGACCGTCTGAATAACATAATAAGAAACAAGCCCCAAAAACACCAGAAGAAAAATAACAGGATGAGAGAGCACCATTCTTGAGACCTTCGCAACAGAGAAAAACACTATAAGCAGAATACCAGTTGCGGAAATACCGGGGAAAACCCTTTTAATGTTCATAAAATACTCTCTCCCCTTCTTCTTAATTATCCAGCCCCTCGTGACCATGCCGAGAACAAGCGGCACAACAATATAGGTAAGTAAAAGAACAAAGAGCACCTTAAGTTCAAACCTCACAAAAACCCCGCCGTTCAATTTAAGGAGAAACGGTGAAATCAAAGGTATAAGCAGAAGTCCGAATACGGCAATAACAAGAGCATCCTCAACACTCGCATCTGCAATGCCTGACCACCCAATGAGCATATTAGAGCAGGGAATAGCACCCACCATAACCATGGCAAAGGCAATTTCAGAATAGCGGGCGAGTATGGTCCTTGATACCACAAAGGCAGTAAAAGAGGCAACAAAAAAGGCAAAAAACAGTGTGGTAAAAATCAGTTTAAAGTTCCTTCCGGCCTTTTTTACCTTTTCAACCTCCATACCCGTTAGCATGGGATAGAGCATGATAAAAACAGCCAGCATACTAACAGGCTTGATATTCATCCTCTGTATATCAAACAAACTGCCCACCAAAAGGGCGATAACAAAATCCACCGCCACATAAAGATAAAGCCTCTTCTTTATACCCATCAAAATCTTGAACATAAAGCCTCCTTTATTTTGGCACTCTGTACATTTTCACGAAGGGCTTTCTTACCCTTTCATAGGTAAATATGGGAACTTTTAAGAGGGAAACCATGTCTAAAAATACATTCTCCTCTGTTTTTGCGTTGTTTTTTATGCACACATGGCATTTTCTTAACTCTATTCTTCCGAAGTCCATGACTATTTTACGGGCGCCCTTTAATGGATGCTCCGCCCTGCCCTCTATGTAGCCAAGCGCCCTGTACCTTGATGGGTCTATTGCATAATCAATGGATGCTCCCTTTGATGTCTTTATATGGGGTATTCTGTTTTTTCCCCTTGCCATGTCAAAGAGTATGCCTGATTTTCCGCCCTGCTCTTCAAGTTCTCTGTCTGATATGCCCACCATGTAATATGTGTACTCTGTATTTTCGGGCAGTGTTATTTTCATGCAGCGTTTCTCACTGGCACTTAAGGATATGACTCTGAAGAAAACACGCTCTGGCACACTTTCGTATCTTACAAGGGTGGACTCTATGACCCATCTGTATGTTGTATCGTATATGGTGTCCCAGAATACAGAGGTATTGAAATACATGTATTTTCGGTATGAGGGTATGCGGTGCAGGGTGAACCTGTATATTTTGCTTTTAAAAGTGTTAGTGTTTTTGAATGTGAAAACATATATACCGCCTGTGTCTGATGTAAAAACCCTGTTAAGTACATAGGGTACTTTCTGAAACTGAATTATTTTATTTCCTCCATAGGGTTTCACACTTAAAAGGCTTATGTCATTGCCTTTGACCACCCAGGCATTCAGAATTATACTGTCATGGGGTGCAAATCTGAAGTAGAAGTTTTTTACCTTTCCTGAGGGCACCTTAAATGTCATATCAGCAACAGATTTTGCGTTCCTGCTCTTTATCTCTGGCTTCATTGTTGCATTGACTGTATTGACAGATGTGGCACACCCTGTAAATAGCATCATCAAAATCAAAGAGATAACCCTCACTCTGTTCATATAATTACCTCCTGTTATACCGTATTATAACCCTTAAAATGTGATTTATAAAGTCTCTCCTATTGCCTCACGAAAGAATCCACATGAAAAAGGGGTGTATAGTTCAAGAAAGAATCTACAAAGAATCTACTCATAATAAACTCCTTTAACAGGTGTAGCTAAAGAATAAAGTTTTCTCTGAAGTTTTACAATATCTCTGTGAAGTTTAGCCGGGTTCAAAGTTTCATATTGAGCCTTAAGGCGTTG